>Ga0209417_1000745_pt1 | contig 69738 bp, 70 predicted proteins | sample RifGroF2_FD_184002 | JGI IMG/M metagenome (GOLD analysis project Ga0209417, IMG submission 184002) | Groundwater microbial communities from Rifle, Colorado, USA - Groundwater F2 (SPAdes) (version 2) | ecosystem: Environmental > Aquatic > Deep subsurface > Groundwater | place: Rifle, Colorado... | reverse complement strand
GTCTCCGTGGCGTTGGCGCCGGGGGCTGGGCAGGCACCGGCCGTGACGGAGACTGCGCCGGGGGCCCCGCAGGCCCCCGAGAAGACCCGGGAAGCCCCGCCCGCCGTGGGAGGCACGGCGACTGCGACGGAACCGCCGGCCGCCCCTGAGACACCGGAGAAGGAGACCCCTGAGAAGCCGCCGGCCTCCAGCGCCGCGTCCGACGATGGCGGCCCGACCACCTACGGCGGCCAGAACCGCCCGCTGGGCTTCGGCTCGGTTCCGAGCGGACACAGCGGGTTCGGGGAGCACCCCAACTTCCGACACGGGACCGTCACCTACCCGAAGGCGCTCTCCGACGAGGACGCCCGGAGCTACCAGCTCACGCGCATCGCCCCGGAGGGGGAGCACGGCGCGCTCGCCGACAAGGTCGCCGACGGGATGAAGGAGTACGCCTCCGAGTACGTCGAGCTCGGGCAGGACGACCCGAAGGCGTACCAGCAGGGGATCCGGCAGCACGTCGAGCGGCACCTGCACGAGACGAACACGCACGCCGACGTCGAAGCGCTCGCCGGCGAGGTCCAGAAGCGGATCGAGGCGCACGCCGCGGGCGGAGCGAAGACGGCTCCCGCCGGAGCGGCCCCACTTTCCGCCGAAGAGCCCGTGACCGTGCGACCGCGCACACCCGCGACCGGGGAGCATCCGATCCCGCCGCCGCCGGAGTCCGAGAAGCCCGCGGCTGCAACCGGCGAGTGGGCCGCCGACAAGCCCGGGGACCGGGAGCGACGCGACTTCGCGAAGCTCATTGAGCGGCACACCGCGCCGCACTCGCTGCGCCGGGTCGACGCTGCGGCGCTGCAAGAGGCGCTGGCCTCCGGGGACACCGCGAAGCTCGCAGAGGCCATGCGGGCGCTGCCGGAGACGGCCGCCGTGGGGCCGCTGTCGCAGGCGCTGCGGTCCATCCAGTCGTCCGAACGCATCGCCGAAGGCGCCAGGCGCGCCGCGGGCGGACCGGGGGCACCGACAGCGGCACCCGAGCAGCCCGCCCGGACGAACCCCGACGAAGTCACGGGCGACGAGCAGGCGCAGCGGCAGGCCGCGGCCGAGGAGTCGGCGCGGCGCCGGCGCAAGCCCGGGGAGCCCGAGGGCCCCGGGCGGGAGCCGGCCGCCGAGGAAGCGCCGGCCGCCCCTGCCCCGCCGGCGGCGGAGACCGGGTCGCAGGCGCCCACGGTGCAGGAACCGCCCCCGGCGGAGGCCCCGAAGCCGTCCGCGCCGGCACCGCAGGCCGAATCGCCGACGGTGCAGCAGCCGCAGAAGGAGCAGGCGTCGCCGTCGTCGCAGGAACAGAAGGCGCCCGAGGCCCTGCCGGAGCCCGCCCCCGCCCGTCGCACCGGCAACGAAGAGGAGCGCCAGGGCAACCTCGCGCCGCAGCGCGTCTCCGACCTGGAGGCCGCCCTGAAGCCCCACGCCGCGCGCGTGGAAGCCGCGAAGGACCCGGGCGAGCGCCTGAAGGCCCTCACGGCGGAGTACACCGCCCGTTCCGAGCACGGCCGCCAACTCGCCGGGATGGAAGGCCCGGAGGCCCGCCAGGCCGTGGAGCGCAACCGCGGCGCGATGGGTCAGCTCAACGCCGAGATCGGGAAGCTGCGCGGCCAGGGCGCCGGGGAGAAGCCGGCGCCGCCCGCCGCCCCCGCCGAATCGCAGGCGGAGCTGACGGAGTCCCGCGGCCGGCTCTCGGCACCGGGCCCGGAGCGCAAGCCCAAGACGGTCGTCACGCTGCAGGGCGCACAGAACGCGCTCGAAGGCGCGCGGCGGCGGACGGATCTCACCCCCGCCGCCCACAAGGCCGCGAGCGCCGCCCTGGAGAAGGGCGATTTCACCGCGGCGCGGGAGGCCCTCGCGAAGGGGTCGACGGAGCGCTACCGCAAGACCGCGCTCGAATACGTCGACCGCCTGGAGGATGCGGCGACCGGCAAGTCCGGCGTGGAACGGGCCGCCGACCGCGAGCTCGCCGGGACGGCGCCGCCGCCGACCCCGGACCGTCGGCTGCCGGTCGCGGAGGCCGCGGCCCTCGCCGGGCTCGCCCCGGCGAAGAAGCCGGCCCCCGCCGCGGAATCCCCGAAGGCGGCGCCCCCCTCACCCCAGGAGGCCGCGGCGAAGGCGACCCCCGGGGAGTACAACAAGGCCATCGCCGACCACGCCGCCGCTCACCTGAGCGCCGCGGAGGAGCAGGCGAAGGCCCACGTCGAGCGCATCCTGGAGAAGGTCGGCGGCGCCGCGGCGCTCGGCGAGGGGCTGGTGTCGGACCCCGAGCGGCGGGCGCGGTCTCTCGGGAAGTGGGCCGCCCACGTCTACGACAAGATGGGGCCGGACCTCGAGGCGGCGGGTCTCGAACCCCACGCCGCCCGCGGCATCATCCGGCACACCCTGGAGCGCTCGACCTGGCACCCCGAGGCCCGCGCCGCCCTGTTGGCGCACATCTCCGGGAAGCGCGGGAAGAAGCTGGCGCCGGCCGCGGCAACCATCGGCGACGGTGCCGAGAACCTCGCCGGCGGCGACGAGACCCGGGCCGGCCACGTCCAGCAGTCCGTCGACATCTACGACAGCGACTGGAAGGCCCTCGCTCAGAAGGGCGAGGTGGCGACCGCCCGGGTCGTCGACCTCGTCAGCAAGGCCGCCCAGGCGAACACCCCGGAGGCCCGGCAGCAGGCGCAGCGGGCGCTCGCCGAAGCGCTCGGGCCGCTGATGGATCTCGCGCGCGTCCAGGACGCCTACCCGGGCTTCCAGGACCGCGCCGTCCAGCCCGCCCGCGATGCCCTCGCCGCGGTGTCGACCTTGGGCCGCACGGAGCCGACCCGGGACGGCGCCGCGACCCCGCTGTTCCTGCAGGGCGAGAACGGTCGCGCGCAGCGGATGCAGGCCCGCTACCGGCTCGTCGAGGCCGGGGACGTCACACCCTCGCACGACCCGTTCTCCTTCGCGAAGAATGCCGCCTACCCCGAAGGCGTCCAGGAGCGCGAGTACCACAGCGACGAGTCCGACCGCGCCAAGGTGATCAAGCAGGCCCAGGGCCTGACGCCGGAGTTCATGGTCAACACGAACCCCGACGCCGTGAACGGCCCGCCGATGGTGCTACCGAACGGGGTCGTGTTGGGCGGCAACTCCCGGGCGATGAGCCTGCACCGGGCCTACGAGAACCACCCCGAGGTGGCCGCAGCCTACCGGGCGCACCTGTCCGACACGGCGGCCCACTTCGGGTTCACCGCGGCCGACGTCGGGGCGCTGAAGCGGCCGATGCTGGTGCGGACCGTCGAGACCGCCGACCAGAGCAACGAAGCGTTGGCCCGGCTCGGCCACCAGATGAACGCCGGGTTCACGCAGGCGATGAACCCCGCCGCGGAACAGGTCTCCCTCGGGAAGCAACTCCGACAACCGACCCTGGATCTGCTCGCTACGGCGATGCAGCCCGACGACTCGCTGCCGGACTTCCTGGACAGCGCGGGATCGCAGGGCTTCGTGGACGCGCTCAAGAAGGACGGGGCTTTCACGGAACGTAACGAGAACCAGTATTTCGACCGCAACAAGAAGCTGAACGAAGACGGCAAGGCGCGGGTCGCCCGCATTCTCATGGGGCGGGTCGTCGGCGATCCCGACGCGATCCGGAACGCCCCGCCGTCGTTGGTGGAGTCCGTGGCGCGGATCGTCCCGACCCTGATGCAGGCCGACGCCGCGGGCGAGCGCTACTCGCTCGGGAAGGCGCTGAAGACGGCGCTGGACGGGCACACCGAAATACGTCGCTTCGCGAAGGGGGACGCGACCTACGACGGGCGGGGTACGAAGGGCGCGCTGTCGGGCAAGTCAGACGAGAAGCACTGGCAGCGGGCCTGGGACCACCTGCAGGGCGGGCTCGAGGCCCGCATGGGCGCCGCCCACCCCGCGGCGACCGACCCCGCCGCCCGCGAGCTCGTCCAAGTGCTGGTGAAGCGCAGCGGCCCGCGGCAGATCGTGCCGGTCTTCGAGGAGTACGCCCGGCTGGCGAAGGAGAAGGGGTCGGCGGGACAGGCCGACTTCCTCGGGGGCTCCCCGGAGGGCGCCGGCGAACTGCTCCAGCGGGCGGTCCGCAACGTCGAGGCCCGCGAGGGCGAGCAGAAGGAGACGAAGGCGGCGACGAAGGCCGAGAAGGAGGCCGCCGCTCGGGCGAAGGTCATCGAGGAGCACGAGCGGGCGAAGGCCGCCGCCGCGGCCCCGACTCCCGAGCCGGCCCCGGCGCCCCCGCCGGACCCGGAGCAGGCCGCCGCGGAGCAGGATGCCCGCGACCGGGCCGAGGCGACGCGCAACCAGACGTCGTTCCTCTAACCCCGGACCCCGCTCTCTCGCTCTCTGGCCCTCTCGCGCCGCCCCGCCGTGCCGGTGTAGACTCGCACCCGTAGACGATATGGCGGCCGTGGGCCGCGGGAGGTAACGATGGCAGCGAAGAAGTGGCATTCGGCGGTCGAACAGCCGAAGCCGACCGAGGCGGACCCGAAGGCGCTCGCCGCGGGGATCTGGGCGGCGCTCGTTCCGAACACCCCGCTCGCGGTGGCGCTCGCCGCGGCCCTGGGGTTCCTGCCGGGCGGGGCGTCGCTCGCGACGGCGGTACTGGAACTGGCCCCGGCCTGGTCCAAGGACGGCCGGCCGCGGGCGCAGCAGTTCAAGCAGCCGTTCATCTTCCAGGACATCGTGAAGGGGCCGGACTTCGTCGGCGTCCGGGTGCTCTGCGAGGACGCCCGGAGCTTCGACGGGCTGCGGCCGAAGCGCGCCGACGCCGTCGCCGAGGCGCTGCGGCTGGCCCGCGAGGCCGGCGCGATCTGAGGCAACCCGGAGGCGTCGTGAGCGAGCCGCGCGTCACCGTCCGCACCCTGGAGATCCCCGACGACGAGCTGCCCGAGGGCTGCGTCCCTGGGGACCCCAACTCGCCGGGCTGGCGCGCCCTCATCGAACGGCTGGCGCAGGGCGGTCCGATCCGGGTCATCACGACGACGGACGACGGCGCCGAGGTAGCGGTGGACCTCCCACCGCCCTCGGCGCGGCAGTAGCAGCAGGGAGACCTGCGAGGGGAGCAAGGACCCATGAGCGACGAGAGGAACCAGGGGTTGGAGTCCGACAGCATCATCGAGTTCACCATCCTCGTCGGGCTGACCGAGGACGGCTGGGCGTGGGAGCGGCGCTTCGCGCGGCTCTCGGCGATCGTCTCAATCGACCGCGACGAGTCGACCGGCGGCGCCGTGCTGCGCGTCCGGGGCGACGGCGGCGACGAGTTCTTCGTCCTGACGGAGACCGTCCCGGCGTTCAAGGCGCGGGTGGCGGACCTGAAGCGGGGCGTCGCGCGGAACCCGATGGGCGCGGCGCTGTTCGGCGAGACGTCGGCCCCCCCGCCCATGGCCCTCGCCCGGTCGCTGGCGGAGACGATGCACCGCCAGGGGATGCACGCGGGCGGCGACGACCTGCAGCGGATCCAGGCGCAGCGGACCGCCCTCGACGGGCTGCTGGCGCTCGCCCGCGAGGAGCGCGCCGAGCGCGCCAACGAGCGACCCTCGAAGGAGTAGTCGATGCGCCAGCGCGTCATCCGTCTGGGCCCTCGCGGGGGCCGCGTCGTCCGCGAGCACTTGGGACCGGACGGACGGATGCGCTACGAGTACGACCGGCCCGGCGGACCGGCCCCGACGCGCCAGGCGGCGCCCGAGCCGCTCCGGCCCGGCGGCAGACCGCCGGCCGGGCCGGGAGCCCCGCACGCCCCGGCCGACTTCCTGCGTCAGATCGAGGACGCCGCCCGCCCCCACGGCTACCTGCTACACCGGCTCACCGCTCCGAACGGTCCCCCGATCGCCGTCCTGACCCGCGACGAGGGCAACCGTGGCCCGCGCGTGCTGGTGGCCGCGGGCGTCCACGGCGACGACCGCGCCGGCCCGCAGACCCTGCTGGCGCTCTTCCAGGGCACCCGGCCGCGGCTCCCCGGGCACGGCGTCTTCCTCCCGCTCGTGAACGCCCACGGCTTCGAGCGGGGTACTCACGGCGGCGCCGACGGCGACCCGAACCGCGGCAACCTGGCGGCCGTGCCGAGTTCCGCCGAAGGGCGGACGTTGCGCGCCCACTTCCCGACGCTGCTGCAGGCCGCCCGGGACGGCTTCCTAGACCTCCACGAGGACGTCGAAGCGAACGGGGTCTACGTGCAGACCTGGGAGCCCGGGACCCGCCCGGGGATCCGCTCCGCCCGCGTGCTGGGCGCCGCGGCCCGAGTGGCGCCGCTCTACACCGGGGCGAACCGCTACAAGGAGCGGGTCGAGCTCGGCGTGCTGCTGCGTGGGGAGTCCGAGGGGTCGCTGGCCGAGACGTTCTACCGGCGGGGTGCGGTGCCCGCCATCCAGTTCGAGGCGCCCGGGAAAGCCCCGCTGGCGCTGCGGGTCGCGTGCGGGCTCGCCGCGGTGCGGGCGTTCCTAGTGGGGTGAACATGGCGCAGCAGGTCATCCGGATCGGTCCCCGGGGCGGCCATATCGTCGCCGAGGGGACGGGCGGGAAGGGCCCGCAGTACGAGGGGCACGGGGAGGAGCACGTCGGGGCCGCCCGGCGGCCGGCGCTGGACCGGCCGGTGCAGGGCTCGCTGTTCGATGCCCCCCGGACGCTGGCGCTCAAGCCGTCGGAGGAACCCCGGGCGCCCCGGGCGACGGCGGGAGAGCAGGGAGACCTGTTCGGTGGGCCACCCCGGACAGTGGCGCTCGCCGGCGCGGGCCGCGCGGCGCCGGAGCGGACGGCCGCGGCGCCGGCGCCCGCGAAGGACCAGCGCAAGCCGTGGTCCGACAGCAGCGACCGCCACGTCCTCGACTACGCCAAGAATCGGGAGGCAGATCCCGCCTACGTCGAATCCGCCAAGCGCGAAGCCGCCGCGCGCCAAACCGAGCACGGGAAGCGGCTCGCGGCTCTGAGCGACGATGACCTGGGTCACCTGGAGCACCTCTGGAAGAACGGCGTCAAGACCCCGCTCGACGAGGTAGTGGGTCACTTTGATCCGGGCGGCGGCTTGCGCGGGTCTGCGGCCGCTGGCAAGCTGTCCCCATGAACACCGCGAACCCCAGACGCCCGCGCGACCCGAACCAGCTCGCGAAGATGATCGTGGAGCTGGCGACCGGCGAGAAGGACGAGAAGCGTCGCACGCCAGACGACCCCTCCCCTGCACCCGAGACCCCCGAGAAGAACCCCGCCGCCGTCGTCCTGGGGCGCCTGGGCGGGCTGAAAGGCGGCAAGGCCCGCGCTGCGAAGCTCAGCGCGGAGGAACGCACGGCGATCGCAAGAAAGGCGTCCAGCGTCCGCTGGACTAAGACGTAGCAGGTCAGCCGCAGCCGCCAACAGAGCCACCGAATCACGATCGACGCGGTCTCGCATTTCTTGACCCCGCCGATGCGACGTCAGCGCCCTTCGGCCAGTGTATGGATAGTGATACGGTCCATTCCGGGACCCCGTTGTAGATTCCGCAATGCCCATCGCGGCCTTGTCCCTGGCGCCTCTGCGGCATCTCGCCGACTCGTTCGGGCCCGGCCCCACGCGATCCGCCGCCAGATGATTGCGGGCGGCGGATCGGCGGATCGGCTGGGCTTCCCGGGAGAACATTGCGGGCCGCGATCGGATCGTGTATCAGATGTTCTTGGATGCCGGATTTGGAGGCTGCGTGAACACTACGATTTCCGCCGTCGGGCGGCGCCGCGATGACGGGCGGTACGAGATTACGGAGACGGTCATCGTCGAACGGCACGTCCTTTCGGATGCCATCGACGGCTATGCGTCCCGGGGCGTGACGGTGATGTTCCCACCCGAGCGGGCGGAGACGCCGGCCGCGCTTCCGGCGCCCCACGCCACCGCCACCAAGGAAGGCGACGACCGGCCATCCGATACCGAGCCGCCCGGCGATTCGGCCGGCGACTCGGCGGCCGAATCGCCGGCCGTGAGCCTTAAGAAGTTCGCTGACACGAACCCGACCGAGACATTCGCCCTTGCGGACCTCACCCAGAAGTGCATGGAACTTGGGTGGAACTACGGAGACAAGGACGAGCCGAGGCGCCGGAACGCAGTGAGCGAGCACATCCGGCAGCTCAGGGCGAAGGGCGAGGGCCGGATCTTCAAGATCGGTAACGGGCGGTTGACGACGTACCTCGTGGGGGACGCCGCGGAGCGCGCGCACGCCGCTGCCCGCAAGGTCGAGCGAGACAGCGGATGATGGCGGAGGTGTTGATGAACCGGAAAGACGGATGCCCCGCAGCTGTAAATATCCGGTGCTGTAGGGGCAATTAACAAGGTGGCCGTCCTCCCCGACGCGCCCGCAAGGGTTGCCGGAGCGTCGGGGGAGGACGGGAGGCCGTTGGGTCTCGGGACGGGTCTTGGTTCCGAACGGTGTGGGTAGCACCGGTCGGGACGGGTCCCCATCGCCAACTGCCGGCAGAACCACCGCGGAGCGGCGCAACACGATGTGGATTCTATCCACATGCCCGCCCCGCGGTCAAGACCCTGCCGGCATGAACGGAAAGGTTCGTGCCATGCCTCGGTACAGCGGTATCGTCGCGAGGCCGGGCTACCACCTGATCTTCCGGCCGGTCATCCGGCTCCGGAACGGCCGGGTGCTCTACGCCCAGAGCTACGGGTTGGCCGCGTTCCCGATCTGGGTCCGCGACTAGTCGGCGCTCTTCGCGGTGGGCCCTGTTGGCGTTGAATCGGCAGGGCCCACCCTTCCAATTTCGCCGGGACGAAACAAACTGACCGATAATGCTTGACCGCGTCCGCGCGTTCTGGTACCTTTCTGAACATGAACCGCCTCGACAACAAGACCCGCGTCCTCATCACCAAGCTCCTCGTCGAGGGGAACTCGGTACGGGCCACCGCTCGCATCGCGGACGTCTCCAAGAACACCGTCACCAAGCTCCTCGTGGCGCTGGGCGAGGTCTGCTCGGAGTACCAGGACAAGGCCCTGCGGAACCTCCCCTGCCAGCAGATCGAGGTCGACGAGATCTGGTCCTTCTGCTACTCCAAGCAGAAGAACGTTCCCGTCAGCATGAAGGGTCAGTTTGGCGTCGGCGACGTCTGGACCTGGACCGCCATCGACGCTGAGACGAAGCTCGTCCCGAGCTGGCTGGTCGGGGACCGCGACGGGTACACCGCGGGCGCGTTCATCAAGGACCTGGCGAGCCGTCTGGCGAGCCGCGTGCAGCTCACCAGCGACGGCCTCAAGCTCTACGTGCAGGCCGTTGAAGACGCCTTCGGCTGCGACATCGACTTCGCGCAGCTCATCAAGCAGTACGGCGGCGAGGGCAGCAACCGGAACCCAGAAACCCGCTACAGCCCAGCGGTCTGCACCGGCGTCGAGAAGATCGCCGTCACGGGACGCCCGGATGAGGCGCTGGTCTCCACGTCCTACGTCGAGCGCCAGAACCTCACGATGCGCATGAGCATGCGCCGGTTCACGCGCCTGACCAACGCCTTCTCGAAGAAGGTGCAGAACCACGCGGCCGCCATCGCGCTGCACTTTTTCCACTACAACTTCTGCCGGATCCACTCCTCGCTGCGGGTCACCCCGGCGATGGCCGCCAAGGTCACGGACCGCCTCTGGGAAGTCTCCGACCTGGTCGCGATGCTCGTGGCGCGCGAAGACGCCGAAGAGGCGGAGAAGGGGCCGCGCCGCACGCGCAACAAGCCGAAGACGAACGAAGGCGCCGAGGGCTGAGCGCCGGAGCAGTTACCGAGCCGGCCAGTCCGCGGTAGGGTGTCCCCTCAACCACACCATGGAGGGGACCCGTGGATAGCCGACTCGACGTTGATGCGGCCCTGTTCAGCGCCGCCGTCACCATCTTCTTCGCGACCGATCCAAGTCGCACGGCGCGCGACCTTCTGTTCAACCAGGATGCTCTCGACGCCGCCAGCAAGGCTGCCGTCGAAGCGTTCGGAGCTACGCGGTCTGTGATCCGGGAAGCGCGGTTCCAGAATCGGGCCCTTTTCCAGCAGAAGTCCGAGGGCTGAGGCTGTCTGCTAACTCCAGCACACGCCGCCGGTGTTCCTCGGCTTCGGCCGCAGACAGCGGCGGCGGGGCTTCCTCCTGCTCTCGGCGGCGGCGGTCCTGCGTCTTCTCGTCCCGGATCAGCCCCACCCACCAGCGCACCGCTCGGCGCACGGCGCCGTCGAACAACCCGAACAGCCTTCCCATGTCGCCCTCCCGTCCTCCTCTGTCTCACGAGCGGATCGTATCCGAAGAGGTACGATGCCGGCAACACGCGGGCGAAAGATCAAAGTGACCCACTACCCGGTTTCCCGGGCGGGCGTCGGTCCCGGGATGCTCTCCCGGGAGGGGCACGAGTAGGAGGGGCAGGGCTCGAACCTGCGACCTGCGGCTTATCGGGCCGCTGCTCTACCGCTGAGCCACCCTCCCACGGAAAGGGCCCGGCCGGATGGCGTCCGACCGGGCCCAACACCGGGAGGAGAACGACGACGTCTCCCGTGGTAGCATCGGGCCGGGAGCGCGTCAAGTTCCTCTCTGGAGGTCCCGATGGCCGACTACTCGCCGCCCGCCGCCCACCCCATCGTCCGAATCGGCCCCCGTGGCGGGAAGATCATCGCGGAACGGTTCGGCAAGGACGGGAAGCCGGAGTTCGAGTACCAGCGGCAGGAGCACCAGCACCTGGGCGCCGGGCCGCACCGGGAAGCGCCCTACCAGCGCCCGGTGCAGCAGTCGCTCTTCGACGCCCCGCGCACCCTCGCGCTGAAGCCCCCGGAGGAGCCCCGCCGGCGCGCCACCGATGCACCGCAGGGCGACCTGTTCGGGGCGCCGCGGACGGTCGCCGTCGCCCACCCCGAACCGCCGTCCGGGAGCCGGGTCGCGAAGTTGGCGAAGCCGCTCCCCTGGGCGGCGGTGCAGCACCATGAGCCGGAACCGGCCGCGGCGCCGGCCCCGAAGGCGGAGTGGAAGGCGCCGGAGCCGACGCCGGCAGCGGCGAAGTTGGAGGGGCAGTCGCGGGAGCGGAAGCCGGACGTGGCAGTGAGAGCGGTAGACGATCCGAAGTCGCCCGGGTGGGCCCCCACTCGTGGCCCGGATCCCGAGTCGTTCGACATCGCGGAGACGTCCAACGAGACCGGCTCGCGGATGATCGACGTCTGGCGCCACTTGGTGAAGTTCCCCACCAAGAAGGAGGCCGCAGCGGCGGCCAGAGAGATCGGCTGGAGCGCCAACGACGCGGTGAAGGTGGCAACCCGTTTCCAGGAGTTGTGGGGACTCCACAACATGGGCGGCTACGTCACGAAGCGCGGCTACGACCGGATGCGGCAGGCGCGCGGCGTGGTCGTACCCGAGAAGCCGGTCGAACCTTCGAGCGACGTTCGGCTCCAATGGTCCGCGGCCGAGCTGAGCCAGCCGGGCGAGTACATGCGCTTGAAGGCGGAGTGGGACGCGCTTCCCGTGGACGAGAAGAACCGCAGGAACGCCGCCGGATCGGAGACGCTGGCGACCCCCGCCCGCGTGAACCCCGACGAGGTCACCGCAGCGGAGCAGCGCCAGCGGCAGGAAGCCGCCGAGGAGAGCGCCCGCCGCCGGCGGAAGCCGGACGAGCCGGAGGCCCCGGAGCCGGCGGAGAAGCTCGAGCGGCAGGTCGAGGCCCACGCCGTCGAGCGGGAGGAAGCCGCCGCCGCCGAAGCCGAGAACGAAGGCGACGGCGGCAAGGGCGGGCCGAAGACGGCCATCATCCAGACGCAGCACCTGAAGCGCTTCGAGAAGGAGATCGAGGCGCTCAACAAGCGGGCGCGCCGGCTCCACGTCCCGGAGTTGAAGTGGGAGGAGGTCCCCGGCTCCCGTCGGGTCGAGACCGAGACCCACGAAATGCAGATGCACCACCAGACCTACAAGACGGTTGTCACCCGTCAGGTCTGCGAGGTCCGTCTCATCGGCGACCCGCCGCAGCTCGCGGGCTGGAAGTTCATCGCCAAGGCGAAGGAGACCCCGAACGGCGGCTGGATCTTCAAGACCGCCGCCGGAGAAGAGGTCCCGCTCAAGCTCCGCACGCGGGAGCACCACCGGGACTGCGACCACTGCCAGATGAAGCGCGACCGCAAGGGCGCCTACATCGTCAAGAGCGAGAAGAGCGGCGAGCACAAGACGATCGGGACGTCCTGCGTCAAGGACTTCCTGGGCGGCCATGATCCCGAGGGGGCGATGAACGCCCTCACGATCTGGGCCGACGCGAACCGCATCCTCGCCGGCATGGCCGCCGACGACGGCGAGGGCAGCGACGGCTTCGGCGGTGGCGGAAAGCCCGAGGGCGCCGGTCTCCACCGCTTTCTGTCGCACGTCGCCTGGGCGATCCGGGAGACCGGCTGGGTCTCGAAAGCGGCGGCGCAGGCCTCCGACGAGTTCCACCCGAAGACGGCGACGGTGGACGACGCGCTGCGGACCCTGTTCATGCCGGTCGAAGAGGCCCGCAAGGTTCTGGGGGCGGGCGGGAGCATCAACCCCGAGGCCGCCGACGAAGAGCTGGCGCGCAAGACGATCGCCTGGGCGAAGAAGAAGTACGTCGAGGTCCCCGTCGAGTCCCTGGACACCTTCGGCCACAACCTGCGGACGGTCATCACGGAGGACTACGTCCACAAGGACGTGTTCGGGATGGCGGCGTACCTCGTCCGCGGCTACCAGCGGGAGCAGGGCGAGATCCTGTCGAAGAAGCGGGCGGCGGAGGCCGGGCACTTCGGCAAGCCCGGCGAGAAGGCGGAGACCGACGTCACGGTCATCGCCACCCGCGAAATGGAACCAGGGCAGTGGGGGGAGTCGACCCTGGTCACCATGGAGACCCCGGACGGCCACACCCTGAAGTGGTTCGCGTCGAACCTGCCGCGCAGCTTCGAGCAGGGCGTGAAGATGCGGGTGAAGTTCACCGTGAAGAAGCACGACCAGTACCGCGGGCGTCCCGAGACGACGGTGTCCCGCGTCAACCTCGTCGGCCCGGCCGAGGGGAGCGGCCACAAGGCGTTCATGCCGAAGGGGATGAAGCAGCCGATCCTGCTGCCGAGCTTCAAGGAGGGGACGGGGCTGCACGACCTGTTGGAAGAGGGGCGCCAGCGCGAGGAAACGTTCGAGCAGCGGGTGGAGTCCGCGACCGACGCGAAGTACCGGGAGGAGCTGAAGAGCCCGATCTACTCCGGGAAGTACGCGAAAGTGACGGACGAGGAGCGGGAAGGCCTGCGTCGGAACGTCCGCGACAGCGCGCGCTCGGCGGTCTACCACGAGGACTGGAAGGCGGCCATGATGGCCGCGAACGAGTCCGGCGCGCGGCTCTTCGAGCCCCACGCGCAGCCGGGCGTCCACTTCGTGAACCTCGACCCGCCGGACGAGCCCGGGAAGGCCATCGAGACCTACGAGATCGAGGGGTACTACACGGTCGGCCGCCTCCAGGAACACCCCTACGTCCGGGCGTTCCGGGTCTCCGACCCCGACGGGAAGATGAAGGAGTTCGAGCTGCAGCGCCATGCCCTGGTGGTCGTCGGCGGCGAGGAAGACCCGCCGCCCGAGAAGAAGAAGCGCCCCCGCACCGTGAAGCTCGCCCGCCTCCCCGGCGAGAGCGACTTCGCCCACAGCGAGCGCCAGGCGCGAGAGAACGGCGAGTAGGCCGGAGACCTCCTGCGCCGTTGCGCACTCCCTCTCTGCGGCGCTACGATAGGCGCGCACACAGGGGACGTCGTCCGGGGAGACCGCCAATGGATCCGCTGCGCCGCCTGGCCCGCCAGATCGCCCGGAAGTCCGAGGACGAGGATCCCGACTACCGGGAGCCCGACGACCCCGCCGAGGGCGACGATGAAGGCGACGACGACGGCTCCGCCGAGGACGAGCGCTCCGAGCGGGACGACCTCACCGACAAGGGCCTCGACCAGACCCCCGAGGACACCTTCGCCGACACCGTCCTGGTGCCGCTCTACAAGACCTGGAAGGCGCGCGCGGGCGACCCCCAGGCGCCCTGGCCGGCTCGCTTCCCGGTCCAGCTCCACCCGCTCGCCCACGAAGCGCCGGGGAAGTTCGCGGCCCGGGTCGCCGCCTACTACCGCCGCCGGCCGGAGGCCGCCGAGGCCTTCCACGCCGTCGGCGAGGAGCCGGAGTGGACCGACTGGGTGACCGGCGCGATGCGGCTCGCGAAGGGCGCCGGCTCGAGCCCGAAGCCGAAGCCCGCGGCCAAGCAAGGAGGCCCCGATGCGTCCCCGAATCGTCGCCCTGGGCCCGCAGGCGCCCCGCGTCCTGCGGCTGGCGCCCCGCCCCGCCGTCCCGCTGCGGCTCCCCGACCTGCTCCGAACCTGGGATCTCGGGGTGGAGGCGGTCCCGGAGGGGTTCGCGGTGTCGGGCCCCGGGGATGAGGTCGTGAAGGCCCTGGACGCCCTCAACCTGCCGCTCGAGGGGCTCCACCCGCACCCCGACGACGACGCCGTGTTCGTCGCCACGGTGCCAACCACGGGCGAGCTGCGCGAGGCCGGCTCGGCCGACGTCGCGGCGCTGCGCCGGGCCCTCGGAGGCGCCGATGGCTGACCGACCTGTCATCGAGATCGGACCGCGTGGCGGTCGCATCGTCGGGCACCACGCTGGGCACGGCGGGAAGCCCGTGGCGGAGTACGAAGGGCATGTCGGCGGGGCGCTGCGCCCGTCGCAGCAGCGGCTGTTCGACAGCCCGCGGACGCTGACCCTGAAGCCTCCCGAGGAGCGGGAACGGCGGTCGGCAGCCGGGGAGGCGCAGACGGACCTGTTCGGCCCGCCCCGGACGATCGCCCTGCGGCCCCGCGAGGCCGCCATGGAACGGCGGGTGACAAAGCCCACAAAGCCGCTACCGTGGGCGGCGGAGAAACCGTCTGCGGCGGCGAAGCTCGAAGCGCAGACCGCCGCCCGATCCGCCGAGAAGCCGGCGGCGAAGGACTATGCTCTGCCCGCTGGCGAGTCCCGCTGGCACGGCGGTATCAAGGCCACCCGCGACGGGCGCAGCGTCAACCTCACCGGGGCCACATACCCCGTTAAGGACAGCCTGGCAGCCCTGGGCGCGAAGTGGAACGGCGAACACCGGGCCTGGCGGCTGTCGCACGACAAGTACACGGCGGCCCACGATCGGATCCAGCGGCTCGGCGAGAAGGCCCATGACGCCTCCGCGGCCGAGAAGCGGGGCGAGACGACTCCGCAGCGCTCGGCACCGTCCGGCGGGGGAGGCGCGCGCCCGAGTGGCGGCGGGCCGTCCGAGAAGCAGCTTCACTACGCGCGGAGTCTCATCCGCCGCATGACGCCGTCGCACTGGCACGATTCCGACTACGGCCAGGGAACGAGCCACGTGCCGACTTCCGACGAGCTTCAAAGGTGGTCGGCCCGGGACTTGTCGGCGCTCATCGACGACATGCGCGACTCCCTTGGGATCGGCAGCGCTTACAAGGACCTGAGCGGCGCGGAGCGTCTCGCCGCCCAGGTCGCCGAACGAGCGGCGTAGGAGAACCCGATGGCTGAGCAGTCGCAGGCGCTCGTCCCGGTCGGCTCCCGGCCGCTCGGGCGTCTCCCGCGGGGCGCCCGGCAGATGTCGCGGCCCGGGGACCTGGATTCCCGGCTGGACGTCGACCGCCAGCAGGGCGAGGGCTTCTCCTACCAGTACGACCCCGAAGAGCTGCAGGTCGCGCAGGACTTCATGGAGGGTATGCGGACGCACAGCCGCTACTCCACCTACGCCCTGCGGCAGATGGCGCTCTCCCCCTGGGCGAGCTGCATCCTGTCGACCCGCTGCAACCAGATCGCGAGCTTCAGCCTGGCCCGAGAGGACCCCTACGGGCTCGGCCACCAGATCGCGATCCGGGGCCGCTCGAACCACAGCCCGACCCCGGCGGAGCGCAAGGAGATCGAGCGCGTCGAGTCCTTGCTGCAGACGTCGGGGACCATCAAGGAGCCGCACGAGGTCTTCACCCGGCCCAGCTTCGACGACTTCCTGCGGGCGCTGGCCTACGACTCGCTCGTGCTGGACGCGGGCGTCTTCGAGGTCGTCCCGGACGAGAAGGGGGTCCCGCACCGCTGGCACCCCGCCGACGCCGGCCTCATCTACCGGGTACGGCCGCAAAACCCCTTCGGCGACTACGACAAGGCCGACGCGCAGTTCTGCCAGATCCACCACGACACCCCGACGCAATACTTCGCCCCGGGCGAGCTGTGCTTCGGGATCCGGCGCCCGCGGACCGACGTCCGCAGCAACGGCTATGGTCATCCAGAGCTGACCGAAATGTTGGAGGTGATGTCGGGCCTGCTCTTCGGGTTCACGCACAACCTCAACTGGTTCCGGCAGGGCGGGCCGCGCGGGATGCTGGCCGTGATGGGCCCGATGCACCCGCAGAAGTTCCGGGCTCTCCAGCGCTCGCTGATGTTTATGGCCCGCGGCGTCCAGAACGCCTGGCGGATGGTCGTCGCGAACCCCCAGGGCGAGGGTGCCGACGTGAAGTGGGTTCCCTTCGGCGTCTCCAACAAAGAGATGGAGTTCGCGGAGTGGATCAACGCCTGCTTCCGCCTCATGTGTAGTCTGTGGCAGATCGATGCCACGGAGGTAGGTTTCTACTACGCTTCAGAGGGGAACCGCGGGGCGATGTTCGAGTCCTCCCCGGAGGCCAAGCTGAAGGCCGGCAAGGATAAGGGTCTCCGCCCGCTGGCGACCGCCATCAGCTCGTGGATCAACAAGTTCATCGTCCATCGGCTGAACCCGGACCTGGAACTGGAGTTCCTGGGCCTCGGCGCGATGACCGAGAAGGAGCGCGCCGAGCTCTCCAAGACGCTCGTCGAGTCGTCCCGCACGGTCGACGAGGTCCGGGCGCTCGACAACATGGGCAAGGACCCGAACGGGTTGGGGAACCTCATCCTGAACCCGCAGTACATCACGGCCTACAACGCGCAGCAGGCGCAGAAGCAGCAGGCCGCGATGATGGCGCAGCAGGGCCAGGGCGGGCCGGGCGGTCCCGAAGGTGCGGACGGTCCCGGTGGGGCGGGGCAGCCCGGGGCAGAGGCCCAGGGCGAGGGTGCCGGGGCGCCCGGGGGCGACGACTGGGCGAACGACCCGCTGCCCGATGGGGGCGATGTCAGCGGTGGGTTCGCCGACGAGCAGGCCGGCGAGGCGGCGAAGAGCCTCGTCCGGGCGTACTCCTGGGTCCTTTAGCGGTGAGGTGACGCATGGGCGGTGAGCGGCGAGTGTTGGCGTTGCGGCGGGCGGACATCGGGGGGAGCCCGGAGTACCGGGATGCGGACCTCGCGGTGAAGGGCGACGTCATCGAGATCGGGCCCCGCGGGGGGAAGATCGTCGGCCACACCTTCCACAACGGGAAACGGGTCCCGGTCTATGAGGGGTCCGGCGGCGGCGGGGAGCCGACGCTCGGGAGCGCTGTGCAGGACGACGCCCACCGGCGCGGCTGGTCGTTCCCCAGCGCGAGCGGCTGGTCGGTGAACCGCCAGGCCGGCGGGCACAGCTACGAGATCCAGCACCGGCGCGAGTACGGCGACGACCAACACCTGTCGAGCTACGAGGTCTCCCACGTCGACCCCGACAACAAGCGGACCACGATCGGCAAGTTCCACGAGGCCGACGACGCGAAGCGGGCGGCGCTGCGGCACGACGTCGAGCGCCGCGGGCCCGGCGGAGGTACGCCGGCGCCCTCCCCCGCCGCGGCGAAGCTCTCCGAGCAGACCGCCGGTTCCAAGGTCGTCAGCCTGGCGGACCGGCGGCCCCCGGCGGAGCCGAGCGAGCCCCCGAAGCGCCCCGCCCACCCCGACACGACGGAGCGCCACCTGGGCGCGAAGTACGACGCCGGCCGGGACACCGCCGAGGTCGCCCGCCTGTTCCGCGAGGACGTCAAGCGGGCCATCGCCTCGGGCGACCTGCCGAAGGGGCTGAAGCTCTCGGTCAACACCCGCAAGTACAGCGGCGGCTCGTCCATCCACGTCGAGGTCCAGGCGGCCCCGGGCGTCCAGGTCGGCAACCCGGAGCGGCACGCCCACGACGCGAAGTACGGCCCCCTCGGGAACCCCGGGGAGCGCCCGCCGGCGCTGCTCCACGCGGACGGGGCGGCCCTCCAGGAGAAGCTCCGGGGGCTGCTGCGGGCCTACGAGAAGTCGGCCCACGACTCGGGGAACGACTACTACTCGAGCAACTTCCACCCCAGCGTGGAGTTCGCGAGCGAGCTGCGGAAGGCGCCCGGGGCCGCAGCGCCCGGCTCGTCTTCGTCGAAGGCCGATGCGCTGCGCGAGCAGATCCGGGCGCGCACCGGCGGAGTGACCGCGCCGGCGGCCCCGCCCTCCCCGGCGCTCGCCAAGCTGGCGCAGCAGGCCGCCGCCGGCGCGAGCCCGAACGTCTCCAGCGCGGCCCCGCCCCCCCGACCGGCCGCGGCGCCGCCGAAGCCGGTGGTCTCGCAGACCCTTGCCCGCCAAATCGCGGAGCGGCGGCCAACCCTGGAGATGGGCGCCCAGCAGACCGACCTCGCCGGCCCGCCGTCGCGCAAGACCCACGTCTCGGCGGCCATCCAGCAGTCCGCCGACGAGATCGACCGGCGGCTCGGGAGCCTCGAGCGCATCAACGGGCGCACCGGGGAGTGGTCGAGCCGCGAGCACCTGGCGCGCTACATCAACGCCGCGGAGCGCGGGCTGGTCGAGCTGAAGGGCCTGATGCGCCGAGCGGAATCCGAGGGCGCCTCGGGCGGCAACCTCGGGACCCGGCTGCTCGCCCTGCAGACGAACCTGCGGCGCGCCCAGGGCCACCTGAAGGACCGGAACTACCGCACCGACAAGCCGGCCTCGGAGTCGCTGCCGCTCTTCCGCGGAGAGCCGGCGCCGAACCGGGCGAAGCCGGCCGGCGGACAGGGGAGCCTCTTCGGCGGGCAGGGCGGGACCGACCCGCGCCAGCGGACCCTGTTCTGACGGAGGCGGGATGCGCTTCACCATCGAGGAGACCTACCCGGGCGAGCTCGTCGAGCGCGAGGAGGAGACCCGCAAGAGCCTCGACGACGTGCTCGCCCGAGCGGTCGCCAAGGCCCACGCCGGGGCGGGCCAGCCGTCGCCCACGCGCGACCCGATGCGGCCGTCGCGCGACCTCGTCGACCGCATGGGGGCGCTGTTCGCCGCCCGCCTGCCGCGTATCCTGGACGACGTCGCGACCTTCCTGCAGGCGGAGCGGCCGCGATGATGCCGCTCGGCCCCAAGGAGTTGAAGGAGCTGCGCGCGCTCGTCGCGAACCACTGGACGGGGTTCCTGGCGGAGCTGTTCGGGGCCGGGGCGCTCGGCCTCGACGACGACGAGATCGGCCGGCTGGTCGCTGGGGGCTACCTCGACCCGGCGGCGGCGCTCGCCGTCGACCCCGTGCAGGACGCCTACCTGCTCGGCTTCTACCGGGACCGGCTGACGCAGGCCGGGCTGGACGTCACAGCGGCGCCGTGGTCGGCGGTGAAGGCCGAGATCGCCACGATGCCGGCGCCGCTCACCCGCGGGGAGCTCGCCGCCGTCGACCACGCCCGGCAGTGGGCCGGCGACCACTGCAAGGCGCTCGGGAACCGCATGGAGGACCAGATCCTCTCCGCCGTGAACCCCGAGGATGCCGCGCTGCGGGAGCGGCTGCTCGGCGTCATCAAGGACGAGACCGCCCAGGCGCTGGCCCGCCGGGAGACCGTGGCGCACCTGCGGAGCCGGCTCGGCGAGCTGTCCGGCGACTGGTCCCGGGACTGGCTCCGGATCGCCACGACGGAAATGACGACAGCACAGGAGTACGGCACCGCGGACGCCTACGAGTCGCAACACGGCCCCGACGTGCTGTACTCGAAGATTCCGAACCCGGACGCCTGTCCGAAGTGCCGGTCCGCCTATCTCGACGACGACGGACGCCCCAAGGTGTTCCGGCTGGCCGACCTGCGCGCCAACGGTACGAACGTCGGCCGCAAGCAGGCGGAGTGGCTGCCGGTCGTTGGGTCTCATCACCCCTGGTGTATGTGCCGAGGGGTCCGTGTACCTAACGGATGGTCTTGGAATGACCGGATGGAACTGCGGCCCCCGCCGCGCGGAGCGACGGCTTGAGCACGGTCATTCGCCGAGTCGCCGGGGCGCCGCGCCCCGCCCGTCGCGTGCTGACCTGCCAGCACTGCGGCGCCGTGCTCTCCCACGAGGAGGGCGGCGTGCTCAAGATGCGGGTGCCATCGCGGCTCATCGCGTTCAAGTCGTTCGACGACGGCGACCTCGTCGCGGAGATCCCCTGCCCGCGCTGCCGGCGCGACACCCCGCTCTATCCGATCCGGCTTCAGCGGATCGTCGCGCTGAAGTCTCCGCCCGGCGCTTGACAGCGCGTCTCCGGCGCCCGTAGTCTTGGGGCTGCCGAGAGGCCCGTTGTTCGTCTGCCGCGTGGTCGCGGTTCGGCGGACCGGAGTCCGGCGGCGTTCCAACGCCGCCGCAGGCTCCTGCGAGGGGCGGTTGGTCCAGGATTCCTGGGCTGGCCGCCCTTCTCGCGTTCTCGGGCCTGGAGTCGCCGATGGTCTTCGCCCCGCAGCACCGGACCGATGCGCCGCCGCCGGAGTTCCTCCCCGGAGAGAACGTCTGCGGCAAGGCGTCGTTCTGGTTCGAGGCGGAGGCTCTGGCGGACGACGCGGAGAAGGATCTCGACGCGAGCCGTCAGAGCGCCGCGACGCTGCCGAAGATGCGGATCCGCGGCGTCGCGACGACGGACCACAAGGATATGCAGGGCGAGACCGCCCTGCAGGACGGCGTCGACTGGGCCTACTTCAAGAAGTGGGGCTGGTTCAACGACATCCACAACAAGGCGGCGAACGCCGGGCTGGGCGAGCCGACGGCGGTCTATCCGGTCGACCTGCCGGACGGGCACAAGGGCTGGGTCGTCGAGGGCTTCCTCTACGACACCCCGGACAACCGGAAGCTCTGGGACCTGCTCGTCGCGCTCAAGCGCGACCCCTTCGCGACCCGCAAGATCGGGTTCTCCGTGCAGGGCCCGATCCTGCTCCGGCTGGACGAGTCGGGCCACCCCGCGAAGGACGGGAAGACGCTGGCGCGCATCCTCGTGATGGACGTCAGCATCACCCGGCACCCCATCAACAAGCACGCCCCGCTCGAGGCCGCCCTGAAGAGCCTCGACTGGGCGCTGAAGTCCTTGGAGGCCGGGCACCCGACCCCCACCTACTCGGGCGGCGGGAGCGGCGCTCCGCTTCTGACGCAGAGTCACGACGCGCGGCCGGTGCGCCGCATCATCGGGAGGAAGACCATGGAGAAGGCGGAGTTCGCCCGGCGCTTCGGCAAGTGCGACCCGGACACCCAGCAGCTCGCCGCGAAGGCCCACGGCGTCGAGTGGACGCAGCAGGACGCCGACGGCTACGGCCACGGCGAGCCCGACGGCGACGAGGCCACCAAGAGCTTCGACGAGCAGGGCCGCGAGCTGTACGCGAACGTCGAGACGGCGCTCAAGGACATCGGCGCCCACCTGCGCGAGGGCGGCCAGGTCGTCATGAGCTGGCCCGGCCAGGCCACGGGCGGCGACGAGGTGGTCAAGGCGTTCGAGGTCGTCTCCGGCGGCATCGGCGTGCTGGGCGAGCGCTTCGACAAGATCATGGAGCACCAGGGCGCGCTCTACGACCTGCTCAGGTTCCAGGAGGAGGCCCGCAAGGCGCTCGACGACCGGATCGACGGCCTCGCCGGCCAGCTCGCCGCGCTCGGGGCCCGCCCGCTGCCGCGCAAGACGATCGTCCCGGGGGCCCCGATCGAGCGGCCCGCCGACCAGGTCGCGGCCGACGCGCCGCTGCCCTACGGCGTCGCCCGCAAGAGCCTCGAGGCCGCGCTCAACAACGCCGTCACCGCGGGCGAGCCGCAGGAGCGGATCGACCAGATCAGCAACGCCCGGTCGAACCTGGACGCCGAGCGGCGCTTCCGGGCGGCCGACCTCGCGGCGATGAACGTGCCCCTGATCCAGTAAGCCGGCCCGGCTGACCGGCAAGGCGGGGTAGGCCCCGCAGGAACGCCGGGCAACGCCCGGACCAGCGAAAGGATGGGAAGACGATGGCTTACGACGGCGGCAGCGACTTCGGCGGCGGCTGGGCGGGCGACTTCGGGCAGGCGGACGTGCAGGAGTACATGCAGGTCTACCGGCAGATCCAGAAGTCCCTGGAGGCGGGCTACCCGGAGCCGACCTACGCGGGCGGCGGTTCGGGCGGCGCGCTGATGACGCAGAGCATCGAGGGCACGCTCAAGTGGGCGACCTTCAAGCAGGACCACCTGCGGTTCTGGCCGAAGTTCCCGAAGAGCGACCAGAAGCTCTCCAACACGGTCCACGAGTACACCCGGCAGACCGACCTCGGCGCCCGGGTCGACCTGTGGGCGGCGGAGGGGGCGGTCGGGCCCGAGATCGACTCGAACTTCGAGCGCCTGCTCGCGAAGGTGAAGTACGTCTCGCTGAAGAAGCGCGTCAGCCACCCGATCACGCTGCTCAGCAACATGATCGGCGGGGCGGCGCTCGACAAGGCGAACAAGGACGCGAGCCTCTACATCAAGGAGTTCATGGATCGCCAGCTCTTCTTCGGCGACTCCACGATGAACGCCGCGGCCTTCGACGGCCTCAAGCGCACCTGCGAGGCGACGCACACCGCGGCGAACCCGAAGGTCCACGATCTCCGCGGCGCCGCCCTCGACTCCTCGCGGATGCGCGACGAGTCCGTCCGGCTCGTCAACCCGCCGAACTACGGCAACCCGGGCGTCGTCTGGATGTCGTTCGAGACCCTGGAGGACCAGGGCAAGCTCATGGGCACGTACCTCCGCTACGACATGGCGGACGTCGTCGCCCGCAACGCCGTCGGCGACCGCCGCACGACGCTGCAGGCGACGGGCTTCAACGGCCCCTACGGTCCCGTCAACTTCGAGGCCTCGATCCAGCTCGGCAGCCGCGGCGCGCCGGCGGCGACGGCCATCGGCGAGGTCCAGCCGGCGCAGCCGAACCCGTCGCTCGCGACGGCGGACGACGCCGCGACGCTGTTCGTCGCCGCCGACTACGGCGTCTACCAGTACCAGTTCGTGGCGGTCGGGGCGAAGGGCAAGTCCCTGCACTCGGTCTCCGACGCGGCGACCATCGACGCGACGCACCGCAAGGTCACGGCGACCATCGCCGCCCCGGGGACGGACAACGTCCTCTACTACGAGGTCTTCCGCAGCAAGGTCGGCGAGACCGGCGTCTGGAAGATCGCCGACGTCGTCCAGGCGCGGGCGGGCGGCGTGCCGGACACCACGACCTTCGTGGACATGAACGAGAACCTGCCGGACACGGCCTTCGCGTTCATGCTGGAGATGTCGTCCGAGGTCATGGAGTGGAAGCAGCTCCTCGACTTCGCCCGGGTCCCGCTGGCGCGGACGGACCTGTACTTCCCGTTCACGTACATCATCTACGGGACCCCGATCTTCTACCTCCCGCTCAAGATGTGCATGTTCAAGAACGTCGGGCGGGCGAGCTGATCGGGCTGACGCGCGACCCCACCGCGTAGCACAGGCCGGCCCGTGGGGAGTCCGAGGCCCGGTCCGAGGCACCCACGGAGGCCACCCCCATGATCGAGTCCACCCGCGCCCTGAAGATGACGTCGGGACGCAGCCAGTACCTCGCCGACGGCGGCACGCAGTACGTCGTCGATGCCCGAGGCATCGTCTGGGGGCTCCCCCCGGAGCGGGCCGAATCCCTCGCCGCCCTCAAGGGCTTCGAGGTCGTCGACCTGCCGCCCGGGGCGGAGCCCACCCCGCCGCTGCCGCTGGCCCGGCGCGGCGTCCAGGCCCCGGCGTCGTCCGTGACGCCCGTCCCGGCCGTGGCGCCGCCCCCGGCGAACGTCAGCCTGCAGCAGGCCCTGGCGCTCATCTCCCCGGGCGCCCGGCTCGAAGGGGTCGGTAAGGGGCTCCTCCAGGCGACGCTCAAGGCCAAGGGCTACGACGTCCCGCCGGACGTGCTCAACGAGGCCGTGCTCGAAACCTGGGCGCGGCTCATCGCGACGGAGCGCAACTTCGAGAAGATCCAGGCCGTCGAGCGGCAGACGAAGACGGCGGAGCCCGAGCCGGCGGCGGCGCCCGAGCCGGACCCGGTCTCCGTCGCCGAGGCGCCGAAGGACGCCCCGCCGGAGCCGACCCCGTCTCCGTCGGTCGCCGCGCCGGCCCCGGTCGCCCCGCCGGCGGAAGCCGAGGCGGACGCCGAGGGCGAGGGCGAAGACGGGGACGACGGCGTCGCGGCCTGGATCGCGGAGCGGAGCGCGGAGCTCGCCGCGAAGTCGTGGCCGGAGCTCAAGGACGAGTTCCGGGCGGCGACCGGGCGGGGCGTCAAGCACGAGACGAAGCCCGACGTCATCGCGGCCATCGCGACGGCGCAGGCCCGCGAGGCGGGGCTGCTGCCCCAGGAGTGACCGATGCGGCACCGCAAGACGAACCCGCGCACCGACCCGCGGGACAAGGCTCGGATCTACGACCAGGACGCCGCGGCGGACTGGAACCTCAACGCCAACCGGGCCCCGATCCGCTACGACCCCGCGTGGTCCCGGACCGGCCTCGTCGTGGTCGACTCGAGCCCGAACGTCGCGGAGCCGGCGCCGAACCTCGTCATCCCGGCGTCGGAGCCGCTCGGGGCGATCGGCTTCTTCGTGGTCATCACGGCGGCGGCGACGTTCAACGTCTGGCGGAAGACGGGGCTCACGACGGCTGGCCTCGGGTGGGTGCGGATCCACCAGGTCGTCCTCGGTGCCTCGGATTCCAACGTCGAGCAGTACGTCGAGACCGGGTTCGGCGACGTCTTCGTGCAGGTCGCCGCTGGCGCCGCCGGCGGGACGCCCGTCGCGCTTCACGTCGGGGCGGCCTGACCAGGGGGTGATCCGTGGCCTACTCGCAGCAGCCCCTGACGGTCGACTGGCTGAAGGCAACCTACCTCTTCGGCTGCGATCTGACCGACGACGACGGCCACGCGATGCCGGACGAGGTCTGGGAACTGTGCCTGGAGGCCGCGAAGGAGTGGATCAAGACCGAGCTCGCCATCGGCTTCCCGAAGCGCACCCGGACGCAGCGCCACGACTTCACCCGCGCGAACCTGGAGGCCTGGAGCTTCATCAGCCTGGACTACCGGCCGGTGCGGTCGGTGACCGAGGTGAAGCTGCAGTACGGCGAGTTCCCGATCTTCACGGTGCCGACGTCCTGGATCCTTCAGGAGGACGAGGGCAACCAGCTCCAGATCATCCCGGCTGGCGGGGTCCCGGCGGTGGCGCCGCTCGAGGCGCTGTCGTTCATGTCGTACTGGATGGCGACCGCCCACCGCGACGTGCCGGGGATGTACCTCATCACCTACACGTCGGGCTACGATCTGCCGCTGGCGGACGACGACCCCGAGGTCGAGGTGCCGACGGACTACGAGCCGATTCCGGGGGACATTCTCGATGTCATGGGGATGCACGCTGCCATGCATCCTTTGAACATAATCGGGGACCTCGTCGCGGGGCGCGCCGTCGCCAATTTCTCGGTGTCGCTGTCGGGTCTGTCGTTCTCCAAGGGGACGACCGCAAGTGCAACAAACTCCGGATACGGCGCAAGAATTTTGATTTACAAGCGACAGATCAAGGAAGCGCTGAGCCGGATCCGGATGCGCTACCAGGGGATGCAGATCGCGGTCTGCTGAGAGGTGAGTCGTGCCCTACCCGGAGCCCCATATCGCCCGCATCTACGACGACGGCTGGCTGCCGCTCGTCTGGGGGGTGAAGGACGTCTTCGGGCTCCCGGAGTTCGACGAAGCCAAGTTCCGCAGCGCCTTCGGCGGGATGGGGACTCGGGTCCAGTGGGACGCCGTGGGGAACTGCCCCTGCGGCACCGCGCAGAGCCCGAACCTTTCGTGTGCGACCTGCGGCGGCGACGGCTACTACGTCCACCACACCCAGATCGTCCGGGCGGTCTGCTCGGAGCTATCGAAGGAGTCCGACCCCCTCCAGCGGCTGCAGCCCATCGAGCCTGGGACGGCCATCATCGGCCTGCGTGGGGAGCACGTCCCGGCGGTCAACGACCGGCTGACGTTCCTGGAGGGCTTCGTTCGGATCTCGGGCATGTTCCAGCGCCGAGCCACCCTGGCGGCGCACCTGGAGCGGTTGCGCTACCCCGTCGCCCCCTGGACGATCGCGACCATGGCCGAGGGTGACGTCTCGCAGATGGGGACGACCGTCAACCAGGTCTGGGACGTCGTCGACCTGCGGGTGGCGAAGGCCGGGGTCGTCGGGCCGGCGCTCGTCAAGGGCTCCGACTTCACGGTCACGGCCGCGGGGCTCATCGACTGGGCGCTCGGCGACGTGAAGACGCCGCGTACCTCCCCGGAGCCGCCCGGGACGGGGCAGGCCGTCGGGGAGTGGTTCTCGGTCTACTACCACGCCCACCCCGTCTACCGTGTCACGGAGCACAGCCAGGCGCTGCGGCCGACGCGCCACCGGCTCAAGACCGGTGACACCGTCCAGCACCTGCCGGTCGCCGTGAAGGCCCGCCTGGACTGGCTCATCCAGCCGAGCGAGGCCCAATGACCCCGCTGCCGCTCACCGGGTTCCACGGTCTGGAGGTGGCGCTGGGGCTCGACGACGAGTCAGTGCTCGAGAACCTCTCCGACCTCGCCGATGCGGCGCGCGCGAAGTGGATCGCCATCGCCGGGGAGCAGTTGCACTCGACGGCCCGCGGCTACCAGTCCTGTATCCTGCCCGTCGAGTTCCCGGCCTTCGGGCAGGGCTACGTGGCCTGGATCGTGCTGGAGAACGAGTCGCCCGCGGGGCGGCTCGCCAACATGCTCGAGCAGGGCGCCCCGGGCTTCGATCTCCGCGAGACGCTGCTCAAGGGCGGCGCCCACGTCCGGCACTCGAAGGCCGGGCACGCCTACGCCTTCATCCCGTTCCAACTCCACATGCAGGGGGCGAGCGGCCGCAACGCGGAGGTCATCGGCGACCCCTACGCGGCGGCCGGGCTGATGGCGGGCGACGAAGCGGTCTCTCTCGGTCGGGCGCTCGTGAAGACCCTGCAGCGCGCCGTGCGGGCCAAAGAGAGCAACGGGCGCGCCGGTTACACCACGTCGAGCCCCGGGGGCGGGACGACGTGGGGCGCGCGGCTCCCCGGGGCCAAGGCCGGGGGGCTGCTGCGCGCACGCCACGCCGCGCCCATCTACGCCGGCATGTACCGCTTCGGGAAGGGCTACGAGCGGGCCTACCAGTCGACCCACGGGACCTTCCGGGCGATCTCGACGAACCCCAACAGCTACCGCTCCGACGCCGGCGGGATGAACTGGTGGCACCCCGGCTTTGAGGCCCGGAACTTGGTGCGCGACGTCGAAAGCTACGTGCAGTCGATCGCCCCGACCGTGCTCGGGACGTGACGGAGGCCCCATGTACCTGACCGCCGATCTCGCCGTCGAAGCCATCCTGAACGCGGGCGTCTCCCTGCTCCTGACGGACGACCGGGCCTGGGACCTCGTGCTCCACGACATCCCGGCCGCCGAGCGCGTCGCGGCCCGCACGCGGTTCCGGCAGGGCGCCAACCGTACCCCGACCGTGCTGCTGGGCTACCCGCGCGGGACGAGCCCGTGGCCGATCTGGTCCGTCTACCTGGCGATGGAAGCCGCCGACCAGGAGTTCCTGGGCAAGGGCACCGACGGGCCGACGCGCTACGACGTCGAGGACGACACCGGCGTCGAGGAAGAGGTGGAGGCCGTCGCCCGGCGGCTGATGACGAAGCCGATGGTCGGGATCATCGTGGCGACGATCAACGCCAAGGAGACCGCGATCCAGTCCGTCCTGGCCGGGCGTCTCCTCCTGACCGCCTTCGACCAGCTCGTGACCTGGGGCTACACCGACCTGTCGTTCGTGAACCGCGGCGACCTGGTCCCCGACCCGACCTGGATGACGGAGAACGTCTGGGCGCGCGAACAGCGGTGGACGGTGCAGCAGCAGGAGAGCGCCGCCGCCGAGCTGGGCGACGGTATCGCGCTCATCGCACCGGCGCGGGTCGCGGCGCCGGATGTCGAGTTCCCGGACGGCGACGTCGGGCGGGCGACGCCGCAGCGGCTGTGATCCGGGCCGTCGGAGACGGTCTGCGGCACGTTGGCACTTCCTCTCCGCCGCGGTAGACTACCGCGCAGAGAGCCGGTACGGAGGACGTCATGTCGGACTACATCGTGGTCGATGGGCGGCGCCAGTTCGCGCCGGGGGTCATCACCAAGGCGGACGCCTCCTCCGTGGGCGGGCGCGGGCCGGTGTCGCGGGGCACCATCGCCATCCTGCACGAGGCCGGGAGGGGCGGGGAGCCGGCGGTGCCGCAGCTCTGCTCCAACCCCAACTACCTGCGCCAGCTCCTGCCGCCGCGCGAGGGCTACCTGTTCGGGAAGTACGCCTTCCGGCCCTCCTCGAACACGGAGCGCATCCCCGGGGGAGCGGAGAAGGTGTACCTCGTCCGCACCACCCCGGCGACGCAGGCGAGCCTGACGGTGCCCGACGGCGCCGCGGTCTCCGCCGCCGTCTTCGCCGCCCTGGACTGGGGCCTCTACGGCAACGAGATCCAGATCACGATCGCGGCCGGCACAAGCTCCGGCAAGAAGGTGACCGTCGGCTACGACGGCGAGGACGAGGTCTTCGACAACATCGGCGACTTCGACGTCTTCACCCTGAAGTACAACCCGACCGCCGGGCAGACCGTGACGTCGATGGCCGCGACGGTGACGCCGCTTGCCACCGAGGGCGGGACGCCGGTCCTGTCCGTCGCCTACAGCTTCGCCCGGACGGGCGGCGCGGTCGCGTTCAACCCCGCTACCTGGATGGCCTTCGACGGAACGATTACGGCGACGTCGGCGGGAGTCGGGGACATCGTAATCACGGGCGTCGACAAGGCGACGGGCGTCGTGACGACCGAGACGATCGACCCCAACGGCGCGAGCGACACGACGGCGACCGCGTTCTCGTCGGTGACGTCGATCGACGCCTCGGCGCACGCCGCGGTCTCGGTCACCTACACCGGCAACGCCTTCGCGCTGGACATCGGCACCTACGACACCGCGCAGAAGGTGGTCGACCGCGTCAACCTCATCGGCGCGGGGCTCACCGGCCCGGTGGACCCGCTCGTCGGGTTCGTCGCGGCGATGCTCACCCCGACGACGATGGCCTGCACCGACCTGGACTACGCGGCCGCGGTGGACGTCAACAACGCGCTCGGGACCTTCGCCGCCGACCTCTACGAGTTCATCGAGGGGGTCGACTCCGAGGTGGTCTCCTGCACCCGCGCGACGGGGGCAAAGAACCTCGCCGCGAGCCTCTCGATCACGGCGCTCGCCGGCGGCGCCAACGGCGTCGCGACGACGGCCAGCGTGCAAGCCGCGCTGGACGCCATCCGCGACCTGGACACGCGGCACGTCGTGCTCATGGCGACGGCGGCGGGGACCGCCGATTCCTTCGCCGAGCTGCTCGAGGCCCACGTCAAGGAGCGCGCGGGCAAGTACGAGCGGGTCGGCTACTTCGGGACGACCACCTACGCGACGAAGAAGACGGACCCGGGCGTCGACCCGGGCGGGCTGTTCCAGCGCACCGCGCGCCGGAACTACCGCGGGATGGTCTTCACCCCGCAGGAGGTCCGCGACTACGACGAGACCGGCACCCCGGTCTGGCTGCCGCCCTACTACACCGCGCTCCTCGCCGCGGGCTGCCAGGCCGGCAGACTCAACGAGGCCTCGGTGATCTGGGCCACGGTCGACGTGCTCGACGTGCGCGACTACCCCGGGGCCGTCAGCGGCACCAACTGGACGGTCGCGAACGACAAGGAGGAGCTGCTGGAGTACGGGTGCCACATCCTGGAGAAGCTCCCCGGGACGGGCCTCATCCGCTGGGCGGCCGACCAGACCTGCCACCTGAGTGACAACAACCCGATCTACTCCTCGCAGGTCGCCAACGAGTCCAGCGACCTCTCGATCCAGAACGTGCGGCGGGTCGTCGAGGATCTCATCGGGTTCACGAACGTCGTCGTCACCGAGGGGCGGGTCAAGGACGCCGTCGACCGCGAGCTCGGTCGGCAGGTCGAGGCGAAGGAGATCAAGGCCTACGAGCGGCAGACGATCGCCGTCATCCCGGGCGGCAACTACTTCGACGTCAGCTACAACTTCCAGCCCGCCGAGGCCACGAAGTGGATCGTGCAGCGGGCCCACATTCGCCGGCTGAGCGCCGCGGCGTAAGCCGGGCGAGAGAGGGGGTCCACCATGGCCGACACGCTGCGCAAGGACGTCCTCACGGGCGCCCGCATCGGGCTCACGATCGACGGCCGCGACGTCGGGCACATGACCGAGGTCACGGTCTCGGTCCAGTTCCAGCTCGTGAACCTGGAGGAGTGCGGGACGCCGATCCCGACGGCGATCCTGATCGTGGGCACGCAGGTCATGGCGACCGCGGCCTACGCCAAGATCCGCACCACCGACCCGGTCCGCGACCTGCTCGTGCCGAAGATGGACGCGGCGTCGCTCATCAACTGGCCCGAAATGGTCGGGACGCTCGTCGACCGCCACAACGGCGACGCGCCGGTCTGCCAGATCGGAAACATCACGCCCGAGTCCTACGACATCCGCGGCGGCGCCCGGATGATCGTGATGCAGAACCTGCGCTTCCGGGGGCGGGTCATCCGCCACCCTTCGGAGGGGTAAGCCATCATGGAGACCACGCAGCAGCCGGGGCCGACGCTGGCCCAGCTCGCGGAGGGCGGAGCCGCGCCCAAGACCGACCCGACCGAGGACGACCGCTACTTCCGCGTCAAGGTCACGAACGTCTACCTGACCGACGGCAAGGGGCCGCAGTCCGGGCTGTTCATCCTGCGCGGTCGGACCGGGGACGACGCGCGTCTCGTCGGCCAGCGCTGTGCGCAGATGACGGGCGGGTTGCCGTGGTCCACCATCCCGCCCTTCGCGCAGGACGCGATCTTCTACGCGGCCTCGCTCTACGTGCTCGGCACACCGACCGCGGCGTCCCCGGGGTCGAGTCTGCCGGCCTGGTTCAGCGCGGCACCCTTCGAGCAGATCCCCGATGGGCTCTGCAACCAGATCATGGCGGAGTACGAGGCCTGGCGCGCCGAGTCCTTTCGCGCGGGTGAGGGAGCGGGCGCGGCGGCGTCGCGTCGACCCGTGGTGGAACGCCTGCGTCCGGTGGGCGGGGCGGCTGGGGCTGCGGCCTGACGAGGTCGACCCGATCGAGGCCTACGCCTGCGAGCTGGCGCTGCTGTCCGAGGAGGCGTGGGACGTGCAGACGAAGCCGCAGTTCCTGGCCGATGCCGAGAACCCGGTCCTGACCGGGGATCCCTGGCTGGACGCCCGCGAGCTCGCCATTCACGCCGCCGCCGACGAGGAGGGCTGAGCCGTGTCGACGCAGCCGACCACCCTCGAACTCCGGGCCGACACGAGCGGGCTTCAGTCGGTTCGCACCCTGCTGGGCGTCATCGCGGACGAGTCACAGCGGGCCGAAGCATCGGTCCGTCGCATCGTCGAGACGTGGTCGCAGCCCAACGCGCTCGGTTCGATCCGATCGTGGAGCGAGGCGCAGGGGACGGCCTTCTCCCGGATGGGGGCTGTGTCCTATCCCGGAGGAAGCACTGGTTCACCGCCCAGTCCCTTCGCCTCGTCTGGTCTGATGCCGCGGACGGGCACGCCGGACCTTAGTTGGGACCAGATCCACATGGGCGCCTGGCAGGAGCGTCTCTCCTCCATGGCGACCGAGCGGATGCTGAACCCCGGCTACCAGGCGAACGTCGAGCGCGCCCACGACCGCGAGATGCAGATGATGGGCCTGCCGCAGTGGCGGCAGGATCTGGCGCGCACGATGGGCGGCCCGCTCGGGCGGATGGGGCTCATCGCCGGCGGCGGCTACCTCGCCCACCAGCAGCTCCAGAACTGGTCCGGGGCCGCGGGGACCTACTGGCAGCAGGAGGCCGTCGCGGCGGCTGGCATGGGCTCCGGCGACCTCGGGCAGGCGATGGGCGCCAGCGTCCAGGCAGGCTACGGGCGCGAGCGGGCGCTGACGGGGGCCGCCTGGGGGGCGGCCTCCGGGGCCGGCATGGGGATGATGGGGGCCGGCGCCATGCTCGCCGCGACGCCCGTGGGCCTGCCGCTGATGATCGCCGGCGCCCTCATCAGCGCCGCCACGGAGTTCGGGTCGAAGGCCGCCGACGCGATGCTCGCGAAGGCCCAGGCGCAGGAACAGGCGGCGGTGACGTCCCTGACCCGCTTCATCGGGGACTACCGGGGCATCGCGACGTCCGGGGCGCGTGCCGCGGCTCTCGGACGCGGAGTCGCCGGCCCCGGGGCCTACGTGCGGCAGGCCGACGGCAGCGACGGTCTCGCGGACCGCTACGGCTACAGCGTCTCCGAGGGCGCGCAGCAGGAGGCAGCCTTCGCCGGGGCCGGCGGGCAGGGCCTCGGGACCAACTTCCTGTTGGCCGCCAGCCGCGGCTGGGGGCTCGACGCCGGCACGCTCGGGGGGTTCACCAAGAGCTTCTCTCCGGGGCAGGGCGGCGGTGTCCTGCGCGGGCAGTCCACGGAGCAGTTCACGCGTGCCGTCATCGCCGACGCCATCGCGCTCGGGGTCGACCGGGCGCGCATCCCGGAGTACCTGCAGCGGTCCGCGGCGCTGAACGCGCAGTTCGCCGAGAAGGGGATCCCGGTCGACGCCCGCGCGCTGGCCGCCGTGGTCGGCGGGATGCAGGTCGGGGGGCTGTCTCACCCCGCCGCGTTCGCCGCCGCGCAGTCGATGCAGGGCTACGGCGGCGGCATGCTGCAGCGCATGGCCGGGATGCGGGTCCCGCAGGGCGCCACCGACGCGATCATGATGCGCGCCGCGATGCAGAAGTTCGGCGGCTTCGACGAGGCGATGGGCGGAATCGAGGGCCTGATCGGCTCCGGCGGGATGCCGGACTTCCTGCGCCAGGCCGTGACCGGCATGGGGATGGGCGGAACCGGCGTCGAGTCCGCGATCATGATGCAGCTCACGGGCGCCGGCGGGCCCGCGGACGCCGAAAAGATGCTGCGCTCGGGCCGGGCCTTCGGGTTCGGGACGGAGACCGAGAAGCAGGCCGCCGACCGGGTTATGAGCCGCCCGGACGCACAGATCCTGGCGTACGACGCGCTCGGGAAGTCCATGGAGGCCGCCGCCATGGAGACCAAGGGGTTCGCCGAGACGATGCGACTGGCGATGCGAGTTGTCCAGGCCGGCATCAACAACTTCAACCAGCACGCCGATAGCGCGGTGGGTAAAGCGGTCGACGAACTGGACGCCCTTGGCGGCCCGTTAAGCCCCGATGACGAACAGGCCTACCAGCACGCGCGCCGGATGTTCGGGGGGCGACTTCCCGCTACCGGCGGTGAGTACAACACCGTGCGCCGCAAGCCGGCGGCGGGACCGGCGAACCGCAGTGGGCGCTGGGGTCGAATGACGGAGTGATGATGAGCAACTTCGCCGACATCGACTTCCGGCTCTCGCTGCGCCCCCGCGCGAACAACGGGCAGGCGATCGACTTCACCCCCTGGGTGGAGCGCCTGGAGCGCCGCAAGAGTCTGCGGGATACCACGGTCGGGGTCTGGTCGGCGGAGCTCGCCTTCGGCGACGACTACCAGAGCCGCGAGGCGGAGCGCCTGCTCCGCTCCCGGGTGCGGGATAACGACTGGGGCGAGCTGGAGCTCACCGACCGCACCAACGGCGCCCGCTCGGTCTGGGAGATCCTGACCGACGCCCGGGACCGCTCCGAGGTCTACGCCCCGGACGCCTCCGCGGGGCGCTCCTGGGGGCTGCACGGGCGCGACTGGGCGAAGTGCCTGGTCGACGGGGAAGTACGGCTGGGGGCCTTCTTCCAGAGCGCCAACGTGACCGACGCTCAGATCCTGGGAGCGACCGAGGGCGCCGATACGTGGTTTTCGGATGCAGAGGATAACTTCTCCCTCTACGTCGCGCAGACGGTGGTTATCCCGCCGAAAATGCCCGGGTTCGTCGACTTCGAAACCTGGGACAAGCTGATGAGAGCGGCGGCGGAGGGCTCGGCGCTCGGGATGACCGCCTCCAAGCCGCTCCGGGAGATCCTGGCGATCCTGCTGTGGGGGATGTGGGTCGACCCCGACGGGCAGACCTTGCTCGCGAAGCTCCATGACCACGGCTGGTCGCAGTTCGGGCCGGTGGCGGGCTGCCCCTGGCAGCTAATGAACCTGACGGCGCAGCAGACCGTGACCCCCGATCGGGTGCTGCGGCAGTACGGGAACCTGGACTTCAACGAGATCATCTACTCGCAGAACCCAGACAACGGCGCCCCGCGCATCATCTACCGGCCGCGGCCGTTCCTGCCCGCGGCCTGGTCGCGCCTGCCGATGACGAACCTCGTTGGGGACGGCTCGCGCGTCCTGACCGTCAACGTCTCGCAGTCCGGGGCGGAGCGGCTCACCTACTACCGCCCCAACGCGGTGGCCGCGGGCATCCACGGGCTGGACGTCATCATGGACACCCGCACCGGACGGCTCCCCATCATCGAGCGCTCGCAGCTCAAGTACCACGGCGTCCGGCCCGGGGAGCCGACCGACGACCTCTGGCCGCCGGCGGACAAGGCTTCAGGGCCGATGTTGGAGTGGTTCCGGCGGCGCATTGGGATCTTCCGCCGCTGGTACTACTGGAACGCCGAGTACCTGAGCGGCACCCTGTCTCTCTCCCCGGCGGACCCGCGCGTGCAGGTCGGGACCCGCGTTCTGTTCCCGTGCGAGTGGGAGTTCCAGCTCGGGGGCGGGCGGTACGTCAAGACGCAGGTCGTCGAGGCCTACGTCACCGACGTCGCCGACACGGTCTCCGACTCCGAGGGCGGGCGGGAGACCGCGACGCAGGTCAGCATCATCCGCGGGCAGCCGCCCGGGGGCCTGCCGGTTCCGGCCGTGGAGCGCTGGACGTCGGGGGCAAAGCGGATCACGCAGGTCGTCTCGGCCGGCCGGGTGGAGCGGGGAAGCGGCGCCTACGTGGTCGTCCACGGCCAGCAGATCGGCGTGCCCTTCAGTGTGACACACTCGACGGCGCTGCTGGTGGGTGGCGTCTACACCCCGCGGACGACGGCCCCGATCGCCCTCATCGTGCATCAGACCGGCGGGACCTCGCCGCCGGACCACGCGGTGGGCACCTACCCCCCCAAGGGGACGGCCGCGAACCTGATCAAGCGCCGGGCCTCGACGCACTTCATCATCACGCAGGACGGCACGCTCTGGCAGTTCCTAGACCCTTGGTCGCACACCGCCTGGTCAGCCGCCGGTGACGGGGACATCGAGTTGAACGCGACGTCCTGGGCCCTGGACTTCACCGGGACGGCGCGCTCCGGCTTCACCTACGCGCAGAAGGCGACGTTCCTGGCGCTGTTGCAGGTCGTCATTCCGGCGATTCCGTTCCTGCTGTCGCCCATGCCGGGGCGGGCGCCGGTGCTGCGGAACTGGCCGCTGCGTTTCGTGATGCCCAACAACCCGCCGCCCGCCGGAGATCCGCAGGTCACAGAGACGCCGGCGCAGTGGGCAACGCGCGAAAGGGTCGTGCCCGGCCAGACGCCCGGGATGTACGCGCACCAGCAGCTACAGGCAAACCGCAGCGACCCGTCCAGTCCGGCGAACGACCCGACCTGGTGGGACGAGCTGCGCGCCGGGGTCTTCGACCTCGGGTACTAGGGAGGGCGGGATGGTCGCAACGCCTGGCTTCGAGCCGCTTTGGAGCTTCGGCGGAGGCGGCGAACCGGCCGTGGTCGGGATGGTCCTGGAGACCTTCCCCGGCCAGACGTGGTTCGGCGGAACCTGCTGCTCGGTGTTCCTCGTCGAGACGTTCCACGTTTTACCCAAGGTCGTGGTCCCTATGGGGGCCGGCGCCGGGCGCACTCGTGGGCTCGCCGTCGGGCCGCAGCCGAGTACCGCGGCGCTCATCGGGCAGGTTGCCGCGGCGGTGCGGGGGGAGTCCGTCATGCCGAGCCCGACCGACCCGGGCGTCGGCTGGGGCTCGAAGGTGCTGGTGCGCTTCCTGCCTGGCGGGGTCCCCTACGTCGACCAGTACCTGCCGCACCCCGCGCTGGCGACGAAGCGCACCCCCACCCTGACGGCGAAGACGACCGCGGCCGATCTCGCGCAGGCGAACGCGCTCCTGTACCTGGCCTCGGAGTCCGACGAGGTCCCCGACGACCTGAGCGACGCCGACGCCGTCACGGTCCCGGAGCCCCCGGCACGTATCGCGAGGAGCAAGAAACAAGCCGACGAATGGCGCGACGGCTACCGGCGCGGCTGGATGGAAGGGGCGGAGGCAGCATGGGAAGAAGGGGAGGAGACTGATCCCCCCGGGGAAATCGGCGACGTCGCCGATCCGGAGTATGCGGCCCGCGACCTCGGCTACGAGGCCGGCTGGCCGGTGGGGCAGCGCGAGGGACTTGCCAAACGCGCCGCGACTCCGCCCGTGGCGATCCCGTCGACCCCGGCGCCGCTCGACGCCGCGCCGACCGAAGAGGAGCCGGGTGACGTCGAGGACGACGATCACGCCGCCGCGGTCTCCACGGGCGACGATGTCGTCTGGGAACACGACGGGAACCGGCTGATCATGCGGGCGGACGGAGGTTTCCTGTTCGACACCCGCGCGGGCGGTCCCATTGACCTCCAGGCCAGCGCCGACGGGACGCGCATCTCGGCGGGCGGCGTCGTCCTGTTGCTCACCCAGGGCGGGGTGACGATCGCGACCGACGGCGCCGCGGAACAGGAGACCATCCGCGGGACGCGGCTCATCGAGTGGTTGCAGACGGAGGCCAGCTTCCAGACCGCGATGGGACCCTCGGGTCCGTTGTCGTTCCCGGCTCCGTCTGACTTGAAGACGGACAAGGTAAAGGTCACTTGACGTGGCTCTTACGCGCGAGACACTGCGGGTGGAGATCCTCAAACGCACGGACGTAATGCGGGACGACTTTCTCGGTTTTCCGCCGACGCCTCTACACGCTGCCGTTTCGTGGTCCAAGGCGGCGACGGCGTACCTTTCGCAGATCGAGTACCCGCCGCTGTGGAACTTGGTGAACGTCGAAGCGGCTGAACAGGCGTTCGTGGCGGCTGCGCTGGCTCTCGCGGACGGATTTGGGCGCCTTACGGTCGACTGTCTGCCGGCGGGCTTCAACGCATACGTCGCGCCTATGTTCCCTCTCATGTACTACATGACTCCGGAGGCCGTGTGGCCGTACCCCTACCCGTACTGGAGCACAACGCCGCCGCTGGTTCCGCTGGCATGGCCCGACCCGGATTCTGACGATTATCCGCGCCCAACGGTGGACGTGAATACGTTTGCAAACCTATTCTCGTGGCTCGTGGATTCGTGGGCGCGGTTGGGGTCCGCCTACTACTGCCCGCCGCCGCCCCCGCCGCCGCCGGTAATCATCCCTGTTCCTCTACCGCTGGCCCCATGGAGCTGAGCCAATGGCGACGAAGGACCAGCGCATCACGGCCCGCTACCTCTTCGCGGTCACGACGGGCGAGAACGAGGCCCCCGTGCGGGTGCGGCTCAACCGCTACCAGGAGGGCGCCGCGAAGCTGGGCGACGAGGTCTCCGCCCAGCCGCAGGACGGGCTCGTCGCCGTCGAGATCCTGCCCTGGGTCTCCGACGTCCGCTGGGACCGCACCCCGGCGACGCGCCTGCGCTACCCGGCCGGCGGGGTGGTCGTCCAGCGGCGCGGCGTGCTGCTGCGCGAGGTGACGCTCTCCGGCGAGGTCGGCCCCTACCCGCAGCGGTTCCCCGACGTGCGGGCCCAGGGCGCCAACTCCGCGTTCAGTTCCCCAATCAACCGGGAGATCGAGAAGCGCCTGGAGAATGAAGAGCCGATCGCGGAGTCCGTGGAGCGGCTTGAGAAGCTGGATCGGCTCTTCGACCAGGTCGCCGCCTCCGGCTCGCGGCTACGGCTCCACCTCTACGCCATCAACGAGAACGCCTACTGGGAGGTCGAACCGCTGCGGATGTCCGGGAGCCGCATTCGCTCGATGCGGACGGGGTGGAGCTACGCCTTCCACTTCCGGATCTTGCGCGAGGTCAAGCCGCCGGCGATCGATGCCGTCGCCTGGGCGGCGCCGACCTTCGTCGAGACGAACCCGCTCAAGCTCGCGCTCGCCGCGGTGCGCACGGCGCGGGCGGCGGTCGGGACGGCCATCGCGCTCGTCCAAGCCGGGGTCGCCTGGCTCAACGAGGAGGCCATCGGGCCGGTCTTCGCCATGATCGACGAGTCCTTCGGGATCGTGGAGGACTTGACGGCGCTGTCGGACGAGGTCTCCGAGTGGTTCCAGGGACTCGTTCACAGCCCGGTCGACATCTGGAACCGAATGCGGCTCACCGCGGGGCGCTGGACGCAGATCGCGGCCGACCTGGAGTGGAGCATGGTCGGCTCGTGGGAGCGGGCCTGGGGGCTCGGCGGCGGGTCCGGGGAGGCGAGTCTCGACCGGCTGGAAGACTCCGCCCCGATGCGCGACCTGCTCGGCGGCCTGGCCGCGGCGACGGTGGCGGTCGACTCGTCCGAGCTGGCGCTGCTGCTGGCGGCGCATGACGCCGAGGGGCGGAGCGGCTGGGCGATCGTGCGGCCGGGGGACACGCTGGAACGCATCGCCCTGCGGCACCTGGGCGACCCGGAGCGGGCCGACGAGCTGCGCGCGCTGAACCGGCTCGTCTACCCCTACGTCACCGAGGTCCGCGTCCCGGGCACCGTCATCCCCGGGGACCAGCTCCGCGTCCCCCTCCAGGCCAGCGGCCGGCCGCTCTACTTCCCGAGCCTGACGACCGGCCCGGCCTCCCGGCGCGCCGCGAAGCTCGCCCGGATGGGGCGGGACCTGTCGGTGGTGCGCCGCTCCGACCGGCTGTTCGACTGGGCGCTCAAGGGCGGGTCGACCGGGGAGAGCGGGCGGGCCGGGGTCGCCACGGTCGACGGGGAGGCGGCCTTCGAGCAGAACCTGACGAAGCGCCTGGAGACCGAGTACGGGACGAACCCGCTGTTCCCGCAGCGCGGCGTCCCGGCGGCCATCGGGCTCCTCAACACGGCGCAGCGGCAGGGCGCCTACGTCGTCGGGGTGACGCAGGAACTGCGGGCCGACGACCGGGTCTCCGAGGTCCGCGACCTGGTGTTCACGCAGGGTGGCGCGACGCTGGGCTTTGAGGCTACGATCGGGCTCGTCGAGGGCACCGAGATCCCCGTCCCGACCCGGAGCTGAGAATGGACGTCCGCAGCGAAGCCCAGATCCGCGGGGAGTTGACGGCGGAGTTCCTGTCGCGCAGCGGCCTCCGCGCGCTGCGCGCCGGCGACGAGGTCGCCCAGGTGCTCGGGATGATGGCGCGCCAGATCGCCGGCTTCGAGCGCGCGAACTGGGAGCGGCGCGACCAGCACATGATCGGGACGTCGTCCGGCGACTACCTGCGCGCGCTGCTCGCCGACGCGCTCCCCGACGGGCTGCTGCCGGCGGAGCCCGCGGCGGCGCTCGGCGGGGCCGTCATCTTCTACCGCCCCGCGGCGGAGGCCTCGGTCCTGTCCATCCCGGCGGGCTGGCCCTGCTCGCGTTCGGCCGACGGCTTCGGCTACCGGACGGTGGCGGCGACGACGATCGGCAGCGGGGCCGTGGCCTCCGGGTCGGTGTCCATCCTGGCGCAGGAGACCGGCGAGGACGGCAACTGCGACATCGGCGACGTCGACCGCTTCGATGCGATCGAGGGCATCACGAGCTGCCGCAACACCGCCCCGCTCACGAACGGCGACGCCGGATCGACCGACGACCAGGCCAAGGACACGCTGCGGCGTTACTTCCGCGCCGTGGCGCGGGCGACGCGGGACGCCATCCTGCGGGCGGTCTTCGCCATCAACGACGCGACCTACGGGCGCGCGAAGTTCGCCAAGCTCTCCGCCGGCGAGGCCACCGCGCTCGGCGCCTGGGCGAGGCTCTACCTGGACGACGGCGCCGGCACCGCGGGGCAGTACACCGACCCCGGCGAGGAGTACCTGGTTCAGGGCGCCGCCGGCGGGGAGTGGCTGTTCTACACCGCGGGGCGCCCCATCTACGACCCGGGCGGCGGCATCACGATCAACCTGAACGCGGTAGCGGACGACCCGACGCGCTATGGGATCGTCCACCCCTGGGGACAGGTGCGGCGCGCGGAGTCCGACGGGCTCACCGCCGCCGACGACCTCTCGATCGTCGGGCACTACTACCGCGCCGGGCTGGTCGCGCTCGCCCAACAGGCCATCGATGGGCTGCTCGCCGACGTCTGGAACTACCCCCCGGTGCGCGGGGTGGGCTGCGTGCTCGAGTGCCTGCCGGCGACGAAGAAGACCTGCACCGTCGTCTGCCCGGTGCAGACGTACTCCACCGCGGCGCTCGAACGGGCCGCCGTGCTGGTCGCCGCGAAGCGCAACCTGCTCGCCTACATCAACGGGCGGGACATCGGCGAGGCCGCTCTCCAGGCCCGCATGATCGCGACCATCGTGAACACGAGCGGGGTCAAGGACGTCCCCTACCTGCTCGTGAACCTCACGGTCAACAACCTGTACTGCCTGGAGTCCGAGGTCATCCGCTCGACGGAGGCCTCGGTCTCCTTCCTGTAAGGAGCGCGCGATGGCGACCGCCAAGATCCGAAAGCAGGTGTACTGGCAAGAGGACGAACGGGTCGACGTCCCGGACATCACGGCGGCGCAGACCTTCGCTCGGCTGCGGTCGCAGGACATCGTCCAGTTCCTGGCCGGGCGCGCGCCACGGGCCGGGCACACCGGCCGGACCTGGATGCCCTACGCGGTCTGGGCGCTGAACGGCGCCGGGATCACCTTCGAGCCGGCGACCGACAACCGCATCAAGATCGGGCTCGGGCTGCGGCTGGTGCTCACCGGCGGGGACACCGACGACGCCGGCGACCCCATCGAGGTCGCTGAGGAGACCATCAAGGACGACTTCTGCCCCACCGTCGGGACTCCGCTGCTGCTCCTCATGGCCCGGGTGTCGACGTCGCTCCTAAGCGGCGACGCCGCGGACCGGGTCTTCTACAAGACCGCGGACGGCACCGAGGAGACCCGCAACGAGCCGACGACGCAGCGGCGCGACATCAACTGGGAGAAGGTCGACGCGACGGACGACGCCGCCATCACGGCGCTGGAAGCCACCGGCTACCAGTGGGTGGCGGAGCTCGACTACAACGGCGGCGCCCACCAGGTCTCCGAGTGGTACTACCTACTGCCGGAGTCCGAGGTCGGCGGCGGCGCCCTGACCGAGTCGGTCCTGGCCGCGGTCTGGGCGCTCAAGCGCGGGATCGAGGCGGCCTACGGCGGCGGCAAGGCGTGGACGGCGACGCCCGACAACACGCTCGAGGACGACGAACTGCACGCCGACGACCTGTTCGCGGATGACTTCTTGGCCGTCGGGCGGACCAGTATCGACGACAGCACGGGAGAGGCTGCGCTGATTCTGCCGGCGAGCGGCTACGTGATGCCAGGAGGTGGGACGCGCGTCGGCGGGGTCGCGTTCATCCAGGCGCCGGACGGGAGTGTCATCGCGACCGGGGACCCCAAAGAGATCGCCACCCTGCACCGAGTCTTCGGGACGGGCTGGAACGGCCTGACGAGCGCGATCGTGCTGCAACTCGGAACGCCGAGCAACGGCTCGGTGTTCGAGCTGTCAACGCTCAACGGCTGCGATATCGCGTTCGGCAGGGGCCGGGCGTCCTTGCGAGCGATGAAGGACGCGGCCGGGAACTACGTCCTGAAGTGGCGAGACGGCCAGTCGTCAACGTCTGCCGACGACTGGCTCGTGCTGCGCTCCGACAAGCGCATCGAGTCCACGAACCTCACCCGCGTGGTGCGCGACCTGCCGCTGGAAGACGCGCGCCCCTTCGACGCGGACACCGTCGTCGGCTCGAAGCGCGTGACCATCACCCACGACGCCGGCGCGCTGGCCGTCGTCCTGCGGGTCGTGCCGCTCTACATCGGGGACCTCGCGAAGTTTGCCAATGCCTCGCACTACTCCGTCATCCCCGACGAGGACGGAAACTCCTGGGCGCGGCCGGACGGCGGGTCATTCACGAGCTGGCCGCAGGTCTACTGCAAGGAGACGGGCGCCGAGCAGAGCCGGCTTGTCGCCGACCTGTCGTCCGTCCAGTGGGGAACCGGCGGCCGGGACGTCTTCGTCGTCTTCTCGAACGGCTACCGCCTGCGGATCACGCACGACGCGGCCGCGGCAACGCACCCCGCCGTCTACTTCGACGGCGGGGTGATGAAGGCGGGCTTCGCTGGGCTCGCTGACGTCTCGGTCGCCCAGGAGTCGGCCGGCCTGTGGTCGCTCGTCTCGTCGCAGCCCGACCAGATGTCGGCGAAGACGTGGCGCTGGAACGCCGGCCTGCGTCGCTGGGAGACCCAGCAGAACATCGCCATCGCCGACGCCGCGCAGCGCGTCCACACCCTGCGCCGCGCCATCCCGCGCAGCTACGCCGGCGTCGCCGGGGTGCGCAACGAGCGGCTGGTGTCGCTGACCTGCGACGCCCAGGCCGGCACGGCGACGACGCTGCGGCTCTACCTGTACGAGGACGGCGATTCGGTCGGCACCGACGGCGGGTCGAACGACTACGTCGAGTGGTCGCCGACGCAGACGGGCGAGAAGACGATCTCGGTCAACGCGGCAGCGCTCGACGCCGACGGGACGACGTCGCAGATCGTGGCGGTCTGGGTCATCCAGTCGGGCGATCCGCCCGTCGCCTACGTGCGCCAATGCCGGGTGACGTCCGACGTCTACCTGCTGCCGCACTGAGGAGCGCCGGTGGCCTACTCGTTCTCCATCGTCTCGCCGCTCGCCGTCGCCGACCACGGCGGAGACCCGCTGGTCGTCCTCCAGGCGCTGGCGGAGCCCGCCCTGTCACTGGCCCTCGGCTGGCGGCTGGTCGCGGTGCGGTTGACGGCGCTCCCGTCGACCTACGAAGAGGTCGCCGAGGTCCCGAACGGTCTTGAGGACGAGTCCGACGCCGTGGAGCTCGTCGCCGGGCTGCGCATCCACCGGATCGTCCCCACCCCGCAGGACGCCGCGAGCCCCGCCCACCTGCGGCGGCTCGTCGGCTACGCCCCGAAGCTGGCGCCAGGGACCTACTCGGTGCGGGTCTACTCGGAGACGGGCGGCGTCTGGACGGCGCGCGGGGTGGCGGGTCCCTTCGCGGTCCTGGCGCGCCTGCACCCCGACGAGGTCTACCGGGTGCGTGAGACGTGGCCCTCACCGCCGTACTACACGGGCCCCCGCTCGATGGGGGACGCGACCCTGATCGAGCCGTAGGAGGTCCGGGTGGGCCTGCAAGTCGTCACGAATCAGATCGAGCTCGATGCCGCCCTGGCGGCGGTCTCCGGCTCGGTCGACGCGGAGGAGATCCAGCTTCGCGCCGGCACCTACGCGACCGGCGTGGCAGGCAACGTGATTGCCTCGCTGGGGGTTGGCGGATCGCTCCTGGTCAACTGCTTCCCTGGCGATGAGGGACTGGTCTACTGCCAGGCGTCGACCGTCTCGGACACCTGGCGTATCGGGGCCCCCGCCGAGTTGCGCGATCTCATCAGCGAGGCGACCAGCACCCGAACGTCCTATTCGATGAATGTCGCGGACGCGCTGTGCGTGCGCTGCACGGCGATCCATGCCTACCGCGGATTCGAGTCGTCGAGCGCCAACGCGGGCGTGCTGGAATGCACGTCTATCGGTGCGTCGGCGGATACCGGCATTTCCGTCACCGGCTCCGGCTCGCTCGTGCAGAACGCCGTCATCGATGGCACCCACGACTACGGGATCAATGCCCGGGGCGTCGTCTACTACGCCACGATCACGGGCTGCACCAACCAGGGCTTGCGCGCCAACTTGGCCGTCACGGCGCGCAACCTGATCATCGCCAACAACCCCGGGGTGGGCATCGCTCTCGACCACGCCAGCGCCGACGTCGACTACGTCGACTACTGGAACAACGGCACCGACCTAACAAAGACCGCCGGGACGGAGCCGACGCATTTCTGGACCGACGACCCGCTGTTCGTGGACGCCGGCGCCGGTGACTACCACCTGCAGGCGGCTTCGCTCTGCCGCGGCCGGGCTATCGACGTCGGGGTCACGGTCGACCGGGACAACCTCCCGCGCACCGGCCCCTTCGACCTCGGGGCCTACCAGGTCCAGGCGACGCCCCCGACGGTCGTCAGCGCCGACGACTGGAGCTTCACGCGGATCGACGTCGTCTTCTCGGAGGCCATGGACCCCGACGAGGCGGCGCTGCTCAACGAGTCCCTCTGGGCGGTGACACCGCTCTTGGGCGGCCCGGCGGTCGCTGTGGCGCTCGTTGGGATCGATCCGGATTTCCTGACGGTCCACGTCATCGTCACCCCGGCCATGGGAGCGGCGACCGACTACCGCGTCACGGCCCCAGCGACGGCGCAGGACGCCGAGGGCGAGACGATCGACCCCGCCGGGCGCAGCGCCGACTTCACGACCGCTTCCGGCGACGTCCTGAGCGCGTCGACCCCGACCCGCCGGACGGTGGCCGTCGTCTTCGAGTTCACGCCCGCGGGCGGCTCGCTCCTCGACGCCACGGCCTGGCTGCTCGAGGAGACCGACGGGGTCTCCGACGTCCCGGCGATCGAGTCCGTCACCCAGGACGGGGCGACCATCACCCTGACCCTCACCGGGCCGCTCTCGCCCGGGGGCGCCTACGAGGTCACCGCCCCGGCCGACATTCCGGGGATCGGCACCACCACCGCGGCCTTCGTCTGCGACGTCTGGCGGACGCCGCTCGCCGACGAGGGGGTCCTGGAGGCCCTGACCGGCGCCTTCGGTTCGCAGCTCGCCAAGGCCCAGGGGCAGCCCGTGACGCGGCTCGCCGCCCCGCTCGCCCCCGGGGACACCATGGCGGAGGTCGAGTCGACCCTGCACATGCCGGCGACGGGCGGGATCGTGCGCATCGGTCCCGAGAAGGTGCCCTTCGGGGCCTGCGCGTCGAACCAGTTGACCGGCCTCATCCGGGCCGCCAACATCGTCGACACCTACCCGATCGGGACCGAGGTTCGGGACGAGAACTACGAGTGGGGCCAGGCGCGCCGGGCCTGGGCCGAGACGACGCTTTCCAAGTGCCCGATCGACTTCGTGGACGTCGCCGCCCGCGACAAGGGCAGCCCGGCGCCGCTCGCCGCGATGCCGGCCGCGGACCGGCGGGCCTATGCCGTCGTCCGCCACTACCTGGACGCCGGGACGTGGTGGGCGGCCTTCCGGGTGCTGCGCGAGGGCTTCCGCTGGGCGTCGAAGAGCGGTAGCAACGCCGAGACCTTCGCGGCGCTCTCTGGGGGCGTGCGGCGCATCGACGTTCCGACGGCGAGCCTGCCGGCGGCGGATCTGCACGACCGCTGGATCGAGGTCGGCGGCCGCATCCTGCGCGTGCGGGTCGGGACGACCGGGGTCGCCGCGGGGATGACGACGCTCTACGTGGAGGGCGCCGGCGGGCCGACCTGGGAGCCGTCCGAGGATCTGGCCGATGCAACCGGGGTCTCCTGGGAGCTGCTCGCGTTCCGGCTCGTCGAGTGCCAACTCGGCTACTACGAGGCCGACCGGCTGCTCGGGCTGCTGGTCGTCTACATCTACGCCACGATGGCCGTGCTGCCGTCGACCTACCTCGTCACGAGCGGGCTCGCGACCCCGCAGAGCCGGCTGATGCGCGGCAAGCTGAGCCCCTGGGAGACCATTCCGGGGCACAGCAACCACCAGAGCTTCTACTTGGCGCAGCCGTACCGGACCGCGGTGCTCTCGATGATCGAGGACGTTGTGCCGGCCGGCGTCGAGATCCGGGTCGTCACGCGGCGCGCCCCCTAAAGAGGAGGGGCCGTGGAGGTCATCGAGCGGATCCCAATCGAGTCCTGGCGGGACTTCTGGGGCCACCGGGAGCGCTACGCCTACGCCGGTCGGCAGGTCCGGCCGGGGGAGACGGTCAACGACGTCGCCTGCGGCATCGGCTACGGGGCGACCTACCTGCTCCACGCCGTCTACCGGGGCTACGACCGGCCCGGGGTCTTCGCGCCGTTCCGGGCCGCCTTCCTCGCCTGCGACCTGAACGACCCTGCCTGGCGGCCGGACCCCGCCGACTGCGCGGTCTGCTTCGAGACCTTGGAGCACGTCCGGGACCCCGGCCACCTGGCCGCGGTGCTCTGCGAGACAACGCGGCGGGCGATCATCGTCTCGGTGCCGATCGTCCCGACGCGGAGCTGGAATCCGCACCACCTCCACGACTTCTCCACCGCCGACATCCCGCCGCTGTTCCCGGGGTTCCGTGTCGCCGACGAGTGGGACCAGCCGAGCGACCGGGCGCACGTCTGGACGTTCGAGAGACGGGTTGCGACGTCGTCTCCACTGTCGTAACCTCGGGGCGTGCGGCAGGGCGACCTGCACCCAACCCTTATTCCGTGGAGGCTCCCATGGGCATCGGAACGCGCACCCTGACGGCGGTCGAAAACCTGATCGGGGCGATCTCGACGGCGTCGAAAATGTCGAAGGTCAGCTTCGGCGGCAGCGACACCAACTCCTGGATGGTGAACCTGCTCGGCGCGCTGGCGTCGAACACCGCCGGCCGCGGGATGGACGTCATCGGGACGCCGTTCCCGCTCGGGGTCGCGGCGAGCTTCGACCTGAGCGGCGCTGGGGGCGGCGAGGGCTACGAGGGCGACGCCCGCTACCGCGTCCCGCTGAACTACACGAACAAGGCGCGGGAGGCGGTCTCGGCCGTGGTCCTGCTGCGTCAGAACAACGCCGCCCTGGCCGTGACCGGGACGCCCTGGATCCGCTTCGGCTACTCGACGGACGGCATGACGACCGTGACCTACCTCACCGCCATCGCGGCGGTCACGGGGCACACCGCCTTCGCGATCACGACGGCCGCCATCCCGGTCGACGCCGTGGTCTTCTGCGAGATCAGCGCCGGCGCCGGCGAGGACATCGCCGGAACGGCGCTGATCGAGCTGCGCTGATCGAACTGCGCTGAGCAAGGAGGCCCCGATGGGCTGGCTCCGGCGTGTCGGCCCTCTTGGGGCCTCGAACCCCGCTCCGGCCTTCGTTCCGGCCCCCGCTCCGGGCGCCGCTCCGTCGCATGACAGTGCCCGGCCGATCGTGCTCATGGTCGCGGACCAGCGCGGCTGGGCCTTCGAGCGCATCGCGCTCCAGGTCCAGCGGCACCTGGCGCGGGAGTACGACGTCCGGGTGCTCTACGCCGCCGACGTGAAGAGCCCCGGGGAGTTCGCCCCGATCTACGCCGCGACCCAGCCGGCGGTCGTCGTCTTCATGTGGTACGGCACCGGCCAACGCCTGCTGCCGGTCGTCGACCGTGCGAAGACGGGAGTCGTCGCGACCTTCTTCTCGCTCTACGGCACCGAGGACTTCGACCCCGGCGCGTTGGCCTGCGACGTCGCGCTGGCCGGCAACGGCCGTTTCGCGGAGGTCGTCCGGGCGGCGCTCCCGACGCTCCCCGTGGGGCTCTGCGAGGACGGCGTCGACTGCGCGGTCTTCCGCCCGCCGGCCGCCCCGCGCCCTCTCGACGGCCCGCTGCGGGCGCTGTGGACGGGCAACAGCGGGCACGGGGAGATGGTCGGGGAGCCCGACCTCAAGGGCTACCACACCGTCCTCTGGCCGGCGCTGGCGGCGCTGGATGGGGTCGAGTTCCTGCGGCGCGATCGACAGGACGGCTACTGGGAGCACGAGACGATGCCGGCCTGGTTCCAGGGCGGCGACGTCGTCCTGTGCGCCAGTTCGCGAGAGGGGACGCCGAACCCGATCCTGGAGGGCGCCGCCTGCGGGCTCCTGCCGGTGACGACGGACGTGGGGCTCGTCCCGGACTTCCTCGAGCACGGCAAGAGCGCCCTCATCCTGCGGCGCGACGCCGACGCCTTCCGCGACGCGCTCCTCTGGTGCCGTGACCACCGCGCCGAGGTGCAGCGGATGGGGCAGGCGGCGCGTGCCGCGGTGCAGGCCTACGACTGGTCCCGGAAGGCGGAGCAGTACCGCGCCGTCTTCCGCTGGCTGAAAGACCGGCGGGTGGCGGTTCCAGGCCTTGTCCTGCCGCGCGTGGTGACGCCGGGCGTCGAGACGATGGGCGCCGGGGTCGACCTGTCCGCCGAGGTGACGGTCTTCCTGGTTACGACTCGCCGCGCCACGGCCGAGGCGGCGCGGGCGGCGCTCGCGGTGCAGGACTGCCGCTTCCGCTTCGTCGAGATCCGCGACTTCGCCCCGATGGACCGGGCCTTCCAGGCGATGTTGGACGCCGCGGAGACCCCCTACTTCGTGCAGGTCGACGACGACATGGTGCTCCGGCCCCACGCCGTCCGAACGCTGTACGCCGGGCTCGCCGCGGAGCCGCCCGAGGTCTACCAGCTCGCGTGCCCGCTCGTGGACGTCGACCTCGACCGGACGATCGTGGGGGTCAAGGCCTACCGCACCGAGCTCGCCCGGAAGGTGCCCTACCATGCCTCGGCGAGCTGCGAGGTCGACCAGATCGCGCGGGCGCGGAAGGCCGGGCTGCGGGTCGTCATCCGCTACCAGGGAGACGAAGCGGTCGACCGCGCCGCGGTGCTCGGAGACCACGTCGTCCCCGCGGACCCGCGCGAGCGGTTCGAGCGCTACCGGCGACTCGTCGCGAAGTCCCGGCAGTACGGCTACCTGTGGCCGGCCGACCTGCAGACGAAGTTCGCGGAGCGGCTGGGCATCAACCCCGACGACCCGAACCTGTGGTCCTACCTGGGCGCCGTCGTCGGGGCTTTCTCCGACCTCGCCCCCGGGGAGGCCGACTTCCGCCAGCCCGACCCGGCCTTCGTCGCGCTGCGGCTGGCCGCCCCTCCCCCGCCGCGCGAGCTCACGGTCTATCAGACCGACGGCTGCAACCTGCGCTGCTCGTGGTGCCAGCGGCAGCACGGCCTGCGGGGGGTCGTGCAGCACGGCGACTGCCACCACGAGACGATCGATGCCGTCTGCGACCGCTGGCCCACCCTGCAGACGGCGTGCATCGCCGGGTTCGGGGAGCCGCTGACCTCCGCGAGCCTCTGGGACACCGTGGCGACCCTGGAACGCCGCGGGCTCGCGTTCTCGCTGATCACGAACGGGACGCTGCTCGCCGCGCAGGTCGCCGAGGTGGCGAAGCACCGCTGGCTCGCCGTCTCGGTGTCCTTGAACGCCCCGGACGCCGCGAGCTACGAGCGGGTGACGGGGGTCGACGCCTTCGCCGACGTTCTCGCGGGGATCAAGGCGGCCCGCAAGGCGAAGCTCCCAGTGCGGCTGTCGGCGGTCGTCTCGCGCTCAAGCCTGGAGCAGGTCCCGGAGTTGATGAAGCTCGCCGCCGGCCTGGCAGTTCCGTTGGACCTCCACAACCTACTGCCCCACGGCGTCGCACGGGTCGGAGACACGGCCTGGCACCACCACTGGAGCGAGGTGTTGCGCAGCGACGACGCCGCGCTGGTGCGGCGCCTGGACGCGCTGAAGACGCTCCCGGGGGCCAACGCCGTCGCCCGCTGGCCGACGCTCATCGGTCCGCCGGAAAGCTGCCCGCGGCGCTGCCAGAGCCCGTGGGTCTCGGTCGGCATCGACTCGTGGTACAACGTCACGGCCTGCCGGCGGGTTCTCGCGCCCGTGCAGTTCGGCGCCGGGATCGCGGATTCCGGGGGCGCCGACCCCTGGATCGCCTCCAACCCCATCCGTACCCTGCGGCGGTCCATGCTCACCGGCGAGGAGCTCCCGGCGGTCTGCCGGGCGTGCTTCGGGAACTGGAGCGGCTGATGTTCGAGCGCCCGCGACAGTGCGCGCTGTGTGGCGGAGAGGAGTTCTGGCCGACGCGGTTCCGCGACCTGTTCGGGACCGGGGCGAACCTCCAGGAGTGCGTCGCCTGCGGCTTCCGCCAGTACGACCGGGTGCTCATCACGGCCGCGGAGTTCAACGACTCCGACGGCGCCCACCAGATGTTCGACGACTCCTTCCGCTGCGGCGCGCTCAACAACCGCGACCCCGCGAAAACGGAGTTCTATCGCGCCGCCCACCGGAGCTACTACCAGGGGATGCTCGCCCGTCTGCGGGCGGTCGCCGGGGAGCCCTTCGCGGCGCTCTACGAGGTCGGGGTGGGGCTCGGCGAGTTCCTGGGCCTGGCCGCCGCGGACGGCTTGCGGGTCCGCGGCTGCGAGATGAACCGCCGCGGCGTCGAGCTGGCGCACGAGCACTTCGGGGTCGCCGTGGACTTCGGCGCCTTCCAGGGCGTGGAGGCCGCCGGGCCCTTCGACGCCGTCGTGGCGCTGGACGTCATCGAGCACACCGAGACGCCCCGGGAGGATCTGGAGCGGGCGGCGCGCATCCTGCGACCGGGCGGGGCGCTGCTCCTCAAGACGTTCTACGACGAGTGGCACGAGGGCCGCGAGCTGGCGATCGTCTCCGCCGAGGGCTGGCAGCTCCCCCACGGCTACTTCGACCCGGTCTGCCACATCAACCACTTCACCGAGCCGGTCCTGCGGCGGCTCATCGAGCAGAGCGGCTTCGACGTCGCGGAGTGGGACCGCGACGAGGTCAACGGGCTCGTCACCGTCTACGCTCGGAGGCGCCCGTGACGCCCGAGGAGACCAGCTACCGGCCCGCCGGGCTGGAGACCCTGTACAGCGACGCTCGGGCGACGACGCGGGCAACCTACCGGCTCGACGTGGCGCCGGCCGCCCTGGGGGAGCTGCGCGATCTGGTCTTCGGTGTCCGGCTGGCGCTGGACTCCCATCGGGCGCTCGTGCGGGACGTGCTGCGCGGTGCCGACCTCGGGCCGGGGCACCCCTACTCCGCCTACCTTGCGACGCTGCAGCGAGCCTACCCGTCGGCGGCGCCCCTGAACGACCTGCTGCGGGCCAAGGCGGAGACGGTCCGCGACATCGCCCGCGCTGGGGTGCGCGACCCGATCGAGCTCTTCTTCGGCAACCGCGGCCTGCTCTACTGCCACGGCTACCACCGCCTCGCCGCGGCGCTCGAGCTGGGGCTCCCCACCGTCCCGGTCGCCGCGCACCTGGTCGACGCGGAGCTGACTGAGCTGGCGGAACGGCTGTTTGCCATCTACACCGGCGACCTGCGCTTCACGCTCTACCAGCCCGTCGACCACCCCTTCCTTGGGCTCTACCCGGTGCAGCCGGCGAACGCGGCCTGGGGCGAGAAGGTCGCCGCCGTTGCGGGCGTTGCCACCGGCTGGACGGGGCGAGTCGTCGAGGTCGGCGCGCACTTCGGCGGGCTCACGCGCGAGTTGCGTTCCGCCGGGGTCGCCTGCGAGGCGATCGACGTCGACCCGTCCTATCTCGCGTTGCAGCCGTTGCTCGAGGCGGTCGGGCTCACCCCGATCCCCTACGCCCGGCGGGCGCTCGAAGACCTGGCTTCCGAGCCCGGTCCGCTGCGGCTCGTCGCCATGGGGCTCTGGCACCACCTGCTCGGCAAGGCGGACCTGTGGGCGACGACGCAGCGGGTGGTCCTCCCGTGGATGCGGCAGGCGGTCCCGGAGGCGGTCGTCGAGTTGAGCCTGCTCCCGACCTACCTCGGCGGGCCGGCGGCGGTCGCGCTCACGTCGGATGACGAGGTCCGGGCGTTCTGGGAATCCCATGACTACACCGCGACCCAACTCTGTGAGGGCGCGATGCGGCGGGTCACCTACCACGTCCGCTGGAATCGGAGCCGCTGATGACGCCGATCGTGCGCTGCATCGCTCGTGGGCTTGGTCTCCTGCTGGTTGCGGCTGCGACGACCGGTGGGGCATTCGTGGTGTTGGCGGCGCAGGCCGAAGGCGCGCCGGACCCCGCGCTCTTCGAGCGGCTGGCGGAGCGCTTTGGGTGGGTCGCGGCGCTCGTGGTCGTGGCGTTCTTCGTGTTGCTCGGATTGGTCGCCCTGGTCCTGCGGTCGCTTCTCAAAGCGCAGCGCCGGCAAGAGGCCGCCGCCATCGCCTCCGACCGAGACCGGCGGGCGTCTGAGGTTGAACGCGACCGACAGCTACGGGAGGCGATCATGGACCTTACGAAATCCCAAGGGCAGACCCGTGACGCTGTCACCCGCCAGACCGCCGTCCAACTCGCGACGCAGCGCGCGGAACCGGCGCTCATCGAGGAGATCGTGCGGCGCCTGACCGCCCCGGGCCAACTCTGCTCGGTCTGCCCTCTGGCCGACCTGCCGGAAGAGGATCGGCGCCTGGTCGCGGAAAGGTCGCGCTGGTGCCTCAAAAACTATGCGGAATGCCTCGTGAATCAGAAGAGACAAGGGGGCTGATCGTGGACCCGAAGTCGCTCGCCAACCGTATCGCCGCGGAGGGTTCGAACGCTCTCCTCAACGGCACGGTCAAGCAGGCCGTCCTCGACGCGATGGCCGAGCTGGCGCTCTCCGACCCGCGGGCCGACGTCTCGGAGCCCGAGGTCTCCCTGGAGGAGGCCGCGGCGCTGGCGGCGCTGCCGGTCGAGCGGTCGAACGTGGCGAACACCGCCGGCCGCGTGACGCCGTCCAGCCGCTGGCAGGGATTCATCGACTTGTCGCAGCGGGCGGGTGGGCTGGGTACCGGCTACGGGCCGCTCAACGGCCCGGCCTACGTGCGCGACCCCACCGACTCGGACGGCAACGGCTGCCTCGGGGACGTCGCCGTCGGGGCGCCGCTCTACGGCAACCAGCGGCTCATGGCGGGGGCGCCGAAGTCGGCGGCGTGGTGGGCCTGCTCGCCGATGGTCAACGCGATCCTCTCCGCGGCGCTCAACGCCGGGCCGCTGTACCGGCGCGCCGGCGGCGCCAAGGTCGAGACGCAGTTGGCCCTCGCGTCGGCCAAGGGCGGATTCCGGGAGTACGTGTCGCCCTGCTACGAGGGGAAGCCCGTCTCCTGGGCCCACCTGCTCGAGCACGACTGCCCGCAGCGCGGGTCGGTCAACGTGGCGCTCATCAGCTTCCTCAACAAGAAGACGGGGAAGTGGCGGAGCCCGTCGCACGTCGTCTTCGTCATCGACTGCGACAAGCTGGAGCTCCACGACCCGAACACCGGCGCCCGCTGCAAGGGCCTGTGGCGCTTCGCGGCGGACGGCTCGTTCCACGACGTCCCGAACACCGACGCCGTGGCCGAGAAGCGCCCCGGGGCGTACCGGGCCTACTCCGGCAAGCGGACGGTCTGGCGCCCCGTCGCGGCCGACGACTCCGGCCGGGCGACGCTGCACCGGGTCGTCGAGCTGCGCCCCGATGGCCTGACCCCGTCGGTCTTCGGCGGGGTCTACCACCTGCACGACATCTGCGGGCTGCGCGTGCGGCTCGCATCCTGATCACGAAGGAGGTTCGTCATGCGACCGTTCCGAATCCTGTTCCTCGCCTGCTTCCTGCTCACCCTGGGCTGCGCCACGACGACCGTGACCGGCCCCGACGCCGGCCCGCCGGGGCCGCCCGTGCCCTCGGAGACCGCCAAGATCGTCTCGGGCTACGTCGCCGCCGGCCTCGGGGTCGCCGAGCTGGGGCTCACGTTCGGCGTCGAGTACGCCGCGGACCAGGGGCAGGACGCGAGGTGCTACTGGCTGCTGGGCCTGGAGGCCGTGTGCCGTGTCGGTGGCAGGTACGCCGGCACCATCCCGGCCTCGGGCCGGTGGCTCTCGAAGTTCGACGAGATCGAAGTCAACGTGAAGCGCTGCAACCCCCTGGGAACGCCGCCCCGCGTCTCCCCGGAGGTTGCGGCCACCGTCGAGAAGCTGGGCAAGGCGCTCACCGGCCCGATCCTCGCCGTCACGCGCGGCGTGCTGACGATGGCAGGCGTCCCGTGCGGCTGGGTGGCCTGGGCGGAGGGCATCGAAGCGGAGCTGCTGGCGCTGCCGGTCGCGATCGTCAACGCGCTGGCCGGGGCGCCGTTCATCCTGCCGGAGGTCGTCCTGCGGGAGTGCCCGGCGGCCCCGGAGGCGGCGCCCCTTGCGGCGCCGGTCGGGACGTGAGAGCCGCGCTCGCCATCCTCGCCGCGCTCCTGCTCGCCCTGGCGCTCTCCGGCTGCTTCAGCGTGACGCTGCGAGCCAGCGGGGGCGGCGTCAACGGCGAGATCGAGTTCGACTTCCGCGAGCGCGCCGAAGCGAACGACCGGCCGGCGAACGCCCCACCGGCCCCGCCGCCCGCCCCGTAGGAGGTCCCATGCCGCCCGCCGCCGCCCCGAAGAAGCCCATGAACAAGTGGGAGTTCTACATCGCGCTCGCGGGCGTCGCGACCGCCCTGGTGCCCGTCATCCTGTCGGGGCGGGCCGACACCGCGCAGACCTACGAGGTGCTCCGCAGCGGCCTCCAGGACGTCGTCACGGAGATCCACGCGCTGGAGCAGCGGGTCGACGCCCGACTGGACGCCGTCGAGCGCTGGCTGGCGAAGTCGGACGGCTACCGAGAGGCGCGGCGCTTCGCAGCGGCGGGGCAGCCGGCGCTGCTCCCGGTGGGCATCGCGGGGCCGCCGGACCCGCCCGCGCCGGCCGCGGAGGGAAGCACGGACGCGCTGGTGCGGCGGATGGAAGCGCTACCGGAGACGCTGTGAGGGCGGGCGGGGTCACGGGAGGGGAGTAGCGTAGGCGCTATTCGCCGCCGTTGCAGGTCACGTCCACGTTGATCGAGAAGTGCTTGGCGACGAACCCGAGCACCGTCTCGAATGCCTCCGTCGTCTTTCGCCAGTGCAACTCGTTCTCCCTGAACTCCGGCCAGAACTTGCAGCGCCAGAGGCTTGCGGCGAACTGCTCCAGGAATCGCGGTGCGCCGTCGTCGCCGATAGCCCACAATGCCCACAGCGATTCCTCGTCGGCCTCCGTTTTGGCGGACGACTCCCACGCGGTCCAGCGTTCGAGATCGGCCCTGGGCTGGCGCCCATACTCCCCGTCGTTTCCTGGCTTCCACGCGATGTCGGAGATGAGGCGGACGAGACGAACGTCGGCCGCGAGCGCCGGGTGATCGTATCCGTAGTCTCCGATCTCGACTCCCGGGCCGTCACATTCGTCGAAGTTGAACCCGTCCGCCAACTTGTTGCAGGCGTCGCACATGGCTCGCGCGAAGTGGTCGCCGAGCGCGTTGTACTTCCAGTTCCACCCGTTGTCCTTGGCGATCTTCCGCGCCATTTTGAAGTGCACCGGCGTCGGGTCCTCCGACGCCAGCGCGCGCAGAACGGTACGCGCGTGTTCCACTCTCGCCTCGCTCACGTCCTCCCCCTCTCCGCGCTCGCGCGCGTCACCGCGTCATCCGCGCCTTGTCCGACACGCTCTGCCAGTACGGGCTGCCGACGCGGTCCGGCAGCAGGCACACGTGCGCGTCACAAGCCCAGATCACGATCTCGTCGTAATCGTCATCCGACGGGTCCCCGCCGATCTGGATCTCATCGCAGTGCGCAACGGGGCCGACGCACGGTCCGGCTCCCGGTTCGTCCCACTTGAAGCACAGCCCCATTCTCGCCTCCGTCCCGCGCTCGCGCGCGTCACCGCCCGGCCGCGGGGCCCGTGAAGTACGCCAGCAGCAGCGGCACCCGCGCCGCTCGGCAGGCGTCCGCGATGCTCCCCTGGGCGCTCGCCGCGCCCACCGTCCCGCGCCCGCCGTCCGTCCGCAGCCGGTGGCAGGGGGAGCACAGCGGAACGGCGTGGTAGTCCGTGGATCCCCCGCCGCCCATCCCCTTCGGCGGCTCGTGGTGGGCCTCCGTGGGCTCCGCCCCGCAGACGCAGCAGGGGAGCGTGCGAACCCAGGAGCGGTAGGCCGGGTCCTCGTCGGGTGGCGCTCCGCAGCGCAGCATCAGGGCGTGCGCGAACGGCACCGGAGCCCGCTCCACCACGGGCGGCTCGGGCACCACGTCGGGCGTCCGCCGGCCCGGGGCCAGGGATACCGCCCGCGTCCCGCGCTCCTCCTGAGAACGCCGCACGCAGTCGGCGACGTGCGTGGATACCATCCGGGCCCGCGTTAGGGCGGCGGCGTCTTCTCCGTGGGCCTGGGCTTTCGCGGGCGTGCAGGGCGTCCACGCGACCCGCGGGGCGGCGTGGCGCCCGACCCGCCCCTTGTACTCGGTGGCCGCCGCGGAACGGGCTGCAGCCGCCGTGGCGCGCGCCAGGGTACGACGGACGCGGCCGGTCGTGTCCCGGTAGCGCCAGCGCCAGCGGTCGCCGTCAGCCCAGACGGCCAGAAAGGCGTCGGGGACGTCGGCGGTCCAGGCGGTCGGGGCGCTCATCCCTCCCCCTCGCCGCCGCGCACCGCTCGAAGCGCGCGTTCGTAGGCCCGGCCCCACTTGATGACGTTCGTGGCGTTGCCGTTGGTCGTCCCGACCCCGAAGAAGTCGCGGATCAACCAGCACGACACCGTCAGCGAGCACGCGGGCTTCTGGCAGTAGGGCGGGATCTTCCCGAGCTTGCGCTTCGTCGTGGTGCGCAGCAGGTCGTCACAGGTCCGCCTGGCGTCGAGCGCGTGGTTGACCCACAGCGGCGCCGCCGTGGCGAGGTCGGTCAGGGCGGCGGTCTCGGCGTCCCGCCCCTTTGGGTAGGGGCGGTCGGGGTAGACCTTCGCCCACTGGCATCGCGCGGTCCCGCGCCGGAGCTGGTAGGCGCCGACGTCCTCCCCGATGGGCTCCCCGGGGCGCCCGTGCGTCGAGAGGGCGTCGGGCTGGCCGTTCGACTGCTGGAACACGGCGGCGGTCAGGTAGGCCTGCATGTCGCCGTAGTGGGGGTCGTCCGGGGCAACGCCGCGGGTGGCGAGCGCCCGGGTGAGCTCGCGGGCGAACGCCTGGGCGTGTTCGGGGCGGTAGTAGCGCTCCGTCAAGCGGGCGCGCGTCCCGCCCCCGATGGGCGACTCCGCGAGCCAGGTGCGGGCCATCGCCTCGAAGACCAGGGCGAGATCCGCCTCCGAGACGGGCGGGAAGCGGGGCTCGGCGGCTGCCGGCAGGGCGAGCGCGAGCACGAGCAGGAACGCGGGGATCTTCATGGTCAAGCTCCTTCGTTGGTGGCGGGCCAGTCGTCGGACAACTGTCCTATCCAGGCCGTCCAGACGTCGGCGTCGCCCTGGAAGATGATGCCCGCCCGTTGGAACTGCCCCGGGGGCCAGCCGATTCGGAATGACCAGCCCGGCGGAGGCCAGGGTACCGCATCGAGCGTCGGGAGACCGGCCCGCTCGCGGGTGATCGCGCACAGCCGGGAGCCCGCCGGCGTCGCTCCGCAGACCCAGGGGCGCCGGTCGGGCTCCGTCGCCGTCGGGTAGAGCGTGCAACGGGCGTCCTGCCCCACGGTGCCCGCCAGGGCCCCGCAGCGGCGACCGCCGACGACGCGCCCGCGGAGCGTGGGCACGGTGAACATGCCGAGGCGGCGGGGGTCGTGTCGGTCCTCCCCGGGTCCGTAGAACTCCGCGGGGACGTGCAGCAAATCCACGGGGTCAACGCCGTAGAGGTCGCAGCCCTCGCAGCAGGCGCCGCAGTTCCGGCAGGGGTCGTCCACGGTCAGGGCTCGAGCCCGCGGGCGCGCAGGGCGTCGGCTTCGACCAGATCGAGCTTCTCGCGGTCGAAGGGCACCAGGTACGCCTGCACGACGGCATCGTAGCGCACCCGTAGGCGCAGGACTTCGGCGTAGGCGGCGGACCAGACCGCCCCGGTCGTCGGGATCTCCAGGGCCGGGTCGGCACTCCCGGTCGCGTTCGCGCAGGCGTCGAGCTGGCGCTCTGTCCGCCCGACCCGCTGGGCGGCGTCCTCGAACTCGACGACGGCCGTGGCGCGCGCCGTCTCCGCGTCCGCCAGGGCCTCCGACAGCCGGGCGACCTCGTCGCGCAGGCGGGCGTTCTCGCCGGCCGGCGGTTCGACCGGCCACTCCTTCGTGCGGCCGTCGGAGCCCATGACGCCCCCGAAGGACCCAGTGGACCCCACGATCTGGCCCGCGGTACGCAGGCGGTCGGCCCGCTCGCGGTGGAGCTCGGCGGCCGCGGCGGGCGGGACCTCGCTGCGGATGAGGGCCCGCAGGTCGTCGGCGGTCTGATGGTCCGCGGCGTCCCAGGGGATGTTCCCCTCCTCCATGGCGCGCAGCAGGCGCATGGCCTCCAGGACCAGTGCTTCGCTCATCGTCGGCATCCCCCGCGGCGCGCGTGGCGCCGCTCCCGCCACTCCGGCAGGGTCGTCGTCAGCAACCAGCCGGCGACGAGCACCACGACCAGGAGGGCGAGCAACTGCGTGTTGGTGAGGGCGTAGTCGTACACGTCAGCCTTCCGGCGCCGCGGGCGGTGCCGCCGGGCCGGGCGTCCCCACGGCCCACGAGGGGGCGATGGGCGCGTCGGCCGGGTCGACCGGCGGGGCGTCGCCCGCGGGCTCCGACGGCACGGCCTGGGCGGTCTCCGCGGGCAGCTCCGCCGGGGCGTCCGCCGGCGGCTCGGCGGGCGCCGCAGGCCCCGCGACCGGCTCCGGCTTCGGGAAGAGCACCTTCACCCGGCCCGAGAGGATGCGCAGCGCGAAGCCCTCGGCGGTCCGCAGCGACTCGACGTTGCCACCCTCGGGGAACCAGAACTCGCCGTCCCGGGGCGCCTGGAGGGCCTGGGCGCCGACCGGCAGGCAGCGCACCCGCCCGGAGGCCCGGTTGCGGCGCACGGCGACCTCGACCCAGCCCGGGAGTATCGCCGGCAGCGGGGCGTCCGGCGGGGCCGCCGGATCCGGGTCGGGACGCCGCGACGTCCGCGCGCGCTGGACGTCGAGCACCGGGACCCCGTCGAGCATCACGCGGGCCGCCGCGGCGCCCTCGGTCTCGCCCATGACGAAGTCCGGGGCACCCGTCGGCTCCTCGGCGACGACCGGCGTCACCGGCAGGGCGTCGCGGAACCGGAGCAGCTCCGGGACCGTCCCGGCCGGGAGCTCGCCCTGGGACCCGAGCGGCCAGGTCTCCCCCGGGGCCAGGCACCAGAGCAGCATCGTCCCGGGCGGCTGGCAGTCCCGGGCGCGGGCGTCGCAGCCGAGGAGCATCACGGCCTCGACGTCGCCCAGGATGGCGCGCTTGACGGCCTGGGCGTCCTCGATGCGCAGCCGGGCGCCGGGGTTGCGGCCGTGGATGACGACCCGGGTGACAACCCCGGAGCGGCCGAGGTCGGCCAGGAACTCCGTCACGGAGACCGCGTACTCCTTCGACAGGTGGAAGTTGTCGACCCCCTGCGGGGCCGTCTCCACTGCCTGGAACATGAGCCCGGGGTGGGCCACGGGGATCGCGCTCGCGTGCTTCGTCGTCTTCTTCATCGACCGATCCTCGTCCGATAGGCGGCCAGCTCTTCCTCCGTCCAGGTGACGGCAGAGCGGCGGGTCGCGGGGTTGTTTGCACCCCCCGGGGCGCGCCCGGGGGTCCGCAGGGGACGGGTCGCCGCAGAGACCGCGCCCGACGTGACGGCGAGCAGGGCCGTCTCCAGTAGAAGGGCGGCCTTCGTGCCCGCGGCGGCGCTGCGCTGGCGGCTCGCCCAGAGGATCGCCTCCGGGGTGTCGTGGAGCCCGACCAGCAGCCCGTCGGAGAGGTGGTCGCCGTGCCCAGGGGCGCCCAGGAGGAGCCGGCCCCAGGAACGGGAGGCACGCTCGAGCGCCGCCTTCGGGGCGTGCGGGTTCATCCCCCAGCGGCTGCGCCAGGTCTGCGAGGCGACCCGCAGGAGCGGGACGCCTTCCTCGTCGCAGACCTGCTGGATGCGCCCCACGGCCTCCGACTGCACCAGCCCGGCGCCGCGGAACTTCCCGGGCTTCCGCGGGCTGAAGGCGCGCTCGGCGTAGACCGTGACGTCGTAGCCGGCGGCGCGCAACGCGCGGATCTCGACCCGCAGCCGGGCGAGGGCGGCGGCCATCTCGGTGGGGCCCTTCCACTCCCAGCCCCAGACGTCGAAGTCGCCGCGGCCGTCGGGGCGGCCGGCGCCGAACCCGCCGTTGGTGGAGCCGCAGTCGGCGCCGATGGTGGCCTGCGGTCTCACGCCTCGGCCGCCGGGCCGGGCGCCGAACAGGCGGGGCAGAACAGCGAGCTGTGGTCCTCTACCCAGCCGTCCGGGGCGGCGTAGCAGGCGGGCGGGGCGCCGGGCGCGCCCATGACGCGCATCATGCTCCTGATCGTGTAACACCCGACGCAGACCGCCAGCGCCCCGTCGCGACCGCGCAGCTCGAGCGCGCGGTCGACCAGCGCCTGCCAGCGCTCCGTCCAGTGCGCGAAGAGGTCGTGCGCGTAGGCCTCGTCGGGGGTCACGGTCGAGCCGGTGAGGGCGAAGGCGACGCGCTCGTAGGCCGCGGCGACCTCCGCCTGCACGGTGGCGTCGGCGTCCTGCTGCTGGCCGACCTGCGCCCGCAGGCCTCGCAGCTCGGCGTCACGCTCGCTGGCGCGCTGCGCCAGCTTGTGGAGCCGGGCGCCGACGCGGCGCTGCTCGTCCATCATGGCGCGGATGATGACCTGGGTCGTCTGCACGGTGCCTCCTCTCAGAAGGGCGGGCTGTCGTCGGAGACCCCCTGCCAGGGGTCGGCCGCGAGGGGCTCTGCGGGCGCCGCGGGGTGCTCGGCGTCCCAGGCGTCCCACTGCGTCTCCAGGGTGGCGACGGTCGCGCGCACGGCGGCGATGACGGCCTCCGGGTCGGCCTTGTCCAGGTCGATGGTCGACCCGACCCCGGCGCAGACCGACGGGCTGCCGGGGGCGTCGGTGGCGCGCACGAAAACGTGGGCGGTGTAGCTCCGCGTCTCGATGCCCCCCTCGGCGCGGTAGAACTCGATCCCCGCGAACGCCACCGGGTAGCGCGGCGCCGGGAACGCCTCGAACACCCGATCGCGCCACTGTTCCACGGTCAACATGGTCCCCTCCTGGTTGGAGCCGGTCCCCACCGGCAGCCCGTAGCCTCGCTCCGGTCGGCGCTACTGTCAACAAAATAGCGCATCGTCAGTTCAGGCAGCCGAGGGTCTCGTCCTCGTCCTGGTGCAGCTCGGCGATGAGCGCCGTCAGGGCACGCTCGACGCTCTCGCGCCGCAGCCGCCCGGCCTCCTCGGCGCTGGCGGCGCGCAGCCGGACGGTGAGCGGGCCGTGCCCGAAGGTGACGTGGACGAAGGTCCCGACGTGGCGCAGCAACTCGTCGTCGGCGTCTGCCGCCGCGACGACGATCGTCAGCGCCAAGCGCTGGCCGTCGAGGGCGACGTCGACGACGGGCTCGACCGGCAGCTCCCGGCCGTCGGCGTCCCACAACTCGACGGCGGCGGTCTGCCGACCCGGGACGATGCCGCCCCCAGCGAGGAGCGCCGCGAGGTCGCCGCCGCCGATCCGACCGCTCAGCCGCAGCAGGCAGACGACGGCGTCGTTGGAGCGGTGGAAGCAGCAGCTCTGCGTCTGCAGACCGGCGAGCTTCAGGCGCTTCGGTGCTTCGCGGGTCGTCTGGTCCACGGTGGCCTCCTCTTCCTCGCAGTCTCGCGCCGACGGTACGCGCACAGTATGTCCGGCGTCAAGACGATTCGGCACGCACCTGCGTCCGCGCGGTGCGCGAGGCTTGACGCCGCGGATACAACCGGCGTACCGTCTCGCAAGGAAAGGAGGCACGGATGAGGCATCCACTGGCGGATTGGCGGGCGCGGCACGGACTCTCGCAGGACCGCTTCGCCGTCATCGCGAAGAGCACCGGGCCGACCATCTGCCGCGTCGAGACCGGCGCGACGGTGGCGCGGGTCGGGACGCTGCGACAGCTCGCCGCGGCGACGCGGCAGCACGACCCGGCGGACTGCGTCAGCTACGAGGCGCTCGCGGCCTGGGCGGAGTTGGCCTCCGAGCAGGCGGAGCGGAAGGAAAAGCGGAAGCGCGGGAAGGAGAACGAGTAGATGAGCAAGCTCGTGATGTGGGATCCCGAACGGGAGGCGGCGATCGTCGCTCGCATCATCGCGATGGCAGAGGAGGAGGGGCGCCGGCGGTTCGCGGCGCTTGCGGAGAGATACGGCCTGCCGCTCGGGGAGTACGAGGGCCGGCCTTGCGCCCTCGTGGCGGACGTCGCGCGGGTGTTCGGGGTGACGGATCGGGCCGTGCAGAAGGCGCTCGTGGGCGTGCTACAGAGGTTCCCGGACGCCTCCGTGCGCTGCAACCCGGCGGAAGTGCGCGGAACGAACTTCAAGTTCGTTCCGAATGTGACGGTCATCATCGCGATCTTCTGGCGTGGTTTCCTGGCCCTGTCGCGGTCCGGCCGTGGCCCAGCGCACGACGAGATCCAGGACTTCCTCACCGCGGCCGAGGGGCAGGGCCGGACGACTGCGGCGGCGGCCACGGTCGCGGCGGAGCAGTACGAGCAGGCGCTGGCGGAGCGCAACGCCGCCCTGGCGACGTTGGGGCAGGTCCGGGGAGAACTGGGCGAGGTCCGCGACGAGCAGCGCGCCCTGCGCCGCCTGATCGAAGAGCGCCTGCCGCGCCCGGAGCCGTCGTCGCTCCCGGCGGGCAAACCCCGGCTGCCGCCGCCGACCACGCTCTCGCAGCGCGAGCGGGACGCGCTGCTGCGGCGCGACGGACAGCTCAAGCGCCGGTCCCGCGGCCTGTTCCTTGTGGCGGAAGGTCGGGAGCAGCTCGACCTGCTCAACGATCGGCCGCCGAAGACGGGCGCGCCGGAGCCCGCCAAACCCGGGGTGGTCGACGTCGCGGGTGTGCGCTGCATCGGCCCTCTCAGCCCGGAGCGCGCCCGCGAGATGAGGGAGGCCCGTCAGAAGCACACCGCGCCGAAGCTCCTCCTGCCGGCCCTGGCGCGCCTGCTGGGCGTCCCGCGGGGGCGTCTCGGGCGCTACGAGCGGGGCGTGGAAGTGCCTCCGCGCGATGTGCAGCGGCGCTGGCTGGCGGTGCTTCAGAGCTATCCGGATGCGGATGCGTACCTGCGTCGGAAGGGGCAGACCGCCGCCGCGAAGGCTGCGGCGGTCGTCTGAGGGTGGGGCCAGTAGCCCCGCGCCGCTTGTCGCGGCTGGTGGTTACGTGGGTCCGTTGCTACCGCGCCGGGCGGTCGCCCTCCCGTAGGAGCCGATCGATCTCATCGATCGGGATCACCACGACCTTGCCGACCTTGGACGACCGGATGCGGCCTGACGTGGCCCAGCGGCGCCACGTGCCGGCCGGAACGCCGGTGCGGGCCTGCGCGTCCTTGGGCCGGAGATACAGGCGCTTCTCCTCATCTGCCATTGTCTTCTCCTTCTCAGGCCGCGAGCTGTTCGCGGCCGGTGACGTCCAGGATGCGCACCCGGCTCCCCGCCGCGGTCCACTCGACGTGGATCTGCGTCGAAAAGCAGTCGGCCAGCTCCGGCAAGTGCGTCACGCACAACGTCAAGTCGAACAGGTCCGCGGTCGCCGCCAGGGTCTCCGCGAAGGCGGCCCGCCCGGCGTCGTCGAGCGCCCCGAAGCCCTCGTCCAACCAGAACATGTCGAGCGGCACCCCGTAGCGGGCGGCGAGCACGTAGGCGGTCGCGATCCGCACCGCCCAGTCGAGCCGGAAGCGCTCCCCGCCGCTGTAGGTCTCGTAGAGCCGCTCCCCCATCCGGTCGCGGACCCAGACGTCGAGCACCTCGATCTTGCCCGCCCTGGACTTCGCGTCCCGCTGGGTGTCGAAGCGCACCCCGAGCCCGGTCTGCGACACCTTCGCCAAGAGCGCGTTGGCCTCGTCCTCGATGGCGGGCAGGATGACCTCGATCATCAGGGTCGGGACGTCGCGGTGGGCCCGCTGCAGCCGGCGGAAGTCGGCGGCGATGGTCCAGTGCCGGTCGGCCTCGCGGGCGAGCTCGTCCAGCCGCAGGCCGGCGCGGTTCGCAGCTTCGGCGGCGGCCGTGGCGGTCTGCTCGGCGGCGCGGGACGTTGCCGCGGCGGAGACGGCCTCGCGGGCGACGCGCGCGGCGGCGCCCAGCCGCTCCCGGACAGCGCCCCCCTCGGCGCCCAGGTCGCGCCCGAGCAGGGCGGCGTGCTCCTCGCGGAAGGCGGCGACGTCCTGTTCCGCCAGGGCGGCGCGGGTCCGGGCTCTTCGCCCGGCCTTCTGGGCGGTCTCGCGCTCCGCCTGGAGGGCGGCGCGGCGCTCGCCGGTCTCGCGGGTGGCGTCGAGGGCGCGCTCGAGCCGCGCCACCTCGGCAGCGGCCCCGGCGCGGGCGGCGGCGGCGCCCTGGCGCTCGGCCTCGGCGGCGGCCGGGGGTAGGGCGAGGCTGGCCGCAGCGGCGGCGCGGTCGGCTTCGTCGGCGGCGGCGCGGCGCTCTTCGGCCGCCGGCCGGCCGGCGCGCAGGGTCTCCAGGCGCCCCGCCAGGGCGGCGCGGCGCTCTCCGTCGGCGCGGGCGGCTTCGCGAGCGGCGGAGACGGCGTCGACCTGGGCGCTGGCGGCTTCTGCTGCGGCGCGGGCGGCGTCCTCGGCGCGTTCCGCGGCCTGACAGGCATCGGCCGCCGCGGCGTAGGCGTCGCGTGCGGCCTGGCGAGCCTCCACGGCGTCGAGTACGGCCTGCGGGGCGTCCTCGCCGCGGGCCAGGGCGTTCTCGGCGAGCGTGGCCGCGTCGGCGGCCCGCTGGGCGTCGGTGACGGCGCCGGTCAGGCGCCGGTGTTCCTCGTCGGCCGTGGCGCGGTGGGCCTCGGCCTCGGTGGTCGCGTCCAGGGCGGCCTGCTCCAACGCGGGCAACTGCTCGGCGAGCTGGAAGGCATCGGCGACGAACCGGCAGCCGCGGGTGCCGCACTCGTCCCCGAAGGGCGTCCCGGCGGCTGCCTCCTGCGCGCGGTTGGCGCGCTGCACGGCCTCCGTGGCGGCGCGGTTGTCGGCGTCCAGCCGACGCTGCTCGGCGCCGGCGGTGCGCTCGTGGGCGGCGGCGGCGGCCAGGGCGGCGCGGTGCGTCTGCCAGGCGCGCTCGGTCGCCGCGTGGGCTTCCGCCTTGGCGGCGCCGAAGGTCTCGCGGACCAGGGCCTCCGCGTCGGCCTGGGCCTGCTGCAGCGGGCGTGCGGCCTCGTCGGCGGCGCGTGCCGCGGCGCTGGCCTCGCGGTGGGCGGCGCGGGCGGTCTCCAGGGCGGCGGCGGCAGCGTTAGCGGCCTCCGGGGTCGCCAGCGGGTCGACCGCGGGCAGCTCCGCCAGCCGGGCGGCGGCGTCGGCGATCTGCTCGTCGAGCGCGACCAGGGCGTCCTGGGCGTCCTGCGCGGCGCGCCGGGCGCGCTCGGCGTCCTCGGCGAGCCGACGGGCTTCCTCGGCGGCGGCCCGAGCCTCCGCGAGCCGTTCCTCGGCGGCGGCCAGGGCGGCGCGGGCCGTGGCGAGCGCGTCGGGGGTCGCCGTCGGGTCCGGCAGCGGCAGCGCGTCCAGGGCGGAGGCGGCCTCGCGGGCGGCCTGCTCGGACGCCTCGGCCTCGCGGGTCGCGGTCTGGACGGCGCCGGCCAGGGTGGCGCGCTCGTGGCGCCGGGCGTCCTGCGCGCGGATGGTCTCCTGGAGGGCGTCCAGCACGGCGCGGGCGGCGCGTTCGTCTTCTTCGGCGTCGTGGGCGGCGCGCTCCGCCTGGAGCATGGCGTGGCGGGCGGCGGCCAACTCTTCGGTGCGGACGGGCAGCGCGTCGGCCAGCGGGCGGAGCTCGTCCTGGGCGCGGGCGATCCCCTGGGCCTCCACCTCCGCGGCGTCGGCGGCCTTGCCGTCGACCTCGGCGTAGGTGCGGAAGCGCTCCACGCCGATGATGCGCTCCAGCACGGCGACACGCTCCCCGGAGGTCGCGGAGAGCAGGCGGCCGCTGTCGCCCTGTGCAGCGATGATCGTGGAGAGGGCGAGCTCGTAGGTGAGCCCGCAGGCCTCGATGATCGCGGGCTGTGCCTCTCGGACGCCGTCGGCGACGGTCGTCCACTCCGCGCCATCCCGCCGGGCCAGGGTGAGATCCGTCTTCGGCTGCGCGAGGTCCACGCGCCGGACGCGGGTGGCGCGGTAGAGCGCGCCGTTGCGGCCGTGGAACTCGGTGACGACCTCCATGCGGGTCGTCCCGCTGCGGATGATGCGGTCCGGGTCCGGGGTGCGGCACTTCCCCCAGAGCCCCCAGAGCAGGCCGTCGAGCAACATCGACTTGCCGCCGCCGTTGTCGCCGGTGATGACCGCGGCGTGCAGGTCGGCGACCGGCAGGGTCGTATCGGCGTGTGGGCCGACGTTCACGAGCCGCAGGGATTGCAGGCGCATCGGTCAGGCGTCCTTTCCGGCCTGGGCGTTGGGCCAGGACAGGATCAACAGGACGAGCGGAGCGAAGGCTTCCGTCAGGAAGCGCCGCACGGCAGCGACGGCTTCGGTGAGGTTCCGCGCGTCGTCGTCGAGTAGGTGCTCATCTCCGATGTAGACGCCGTACCATATGGCCTGATCGTCGTTGTCGTGGCCGTTCGCTGCGAACATGATCTTTAGGGCCTTGTCTCCGTACTCGCACGGGATCGGGAATCGAACGGAGACATGCAGACCGTCCGTATCCTCGCTTACATTGGCCTCATCGTCGACCGTGATCCCCGGGAACGTCGGCGACAGGGCGCGGATGAGACCGACGAGTCTGCGGCGGTCTTCTTCGTCCCATATGGATCGCAGAAAACTGGTGGATTCTTCTGTTTCGTCGTTCTTGTATTCGTAGCGGCTGACGGCCTTGTGCATGGCTTGCAGCGTGGAGTCGTCCACGCTCGCCACTGAATTTATCAGTTTGGCGGCGTCCTGGTAGCGCATCTCGCCCTCCTAGAACAGCTCGGTCTGGCCGGCTGGGGTCGCGGGGACTGCGGGAGTCGGGACGGGAACGGGCGCCGGCTCCCCAGCCGGCTCCTCGATCGCCCCGAGCCCGCAGGGTCGCTCCGAAAGGGCGGCGAGCGCAAGCCCCCGTCCGCCCTCTTTCTTGACGGCGATCGGGTCGGCGCTCTCGACGTGGGCGTGGAGCGCCCGCAGCCAGTCGGCCCCCGGTCCGCTCAGGATGCCGCGCTCCGCCAGGGCGGCGGCGGTCAGGTCGGCGTCCGTGGGGTGCGCCGCCAGCCCTTCGATCACCCGCAGCCGGGCGCGGTCGGCGCGCTGCAGCTCAAGGGCATCCTGGACGATGACGCCGCGGGCGCGGGCGGCCTTCAGGACGTCGCGCAGGGCGTGGAACTGCTCGCCCGGGAGCGTGCCCTTGCAGCGCCAGACGGTGGCGCCGGGGGCCAGATCCGCGAACATCCCGCGCACGCGGTCGAAGCTCTCGGCGTCGACCGCCACGGTCTCCCAGGAGCGCCCCTGGGCCTGGAGGAAGTCCAGGGTGGCCGTCAGGTAGTGCTTCGCCCCGGGGGCGGCGTCCGCGAACGTCCAGAGGCAGGCGCCGTGCCCGTAGCTCTCCTCGCCGAAGTCGCAGACCACGGGCGAGCCCGGGAACGCGGCGTTCGGGGCGCCCGGGATCGGCTGCTGCTTGTGGATGTGGCCGAGCAACACCGCGGGGACGTGCCGGGCCGCCCCGACGGGCAGCCGAACGTCGCCGGTGAGCGCCCGCGGCTGCAGCCCCACCGTCGCCCCCTCGTAGTCGCAGTGCGCGACCAGCCCGGCGAGCGGTGGCGCGCCGCGGTCGCAGGCCTCGGCGGCGAGGGCCACCCCGGAGTAGACCAGCGCCGCGACGACGTCGGACAGGGTCTCCGCGGCCCCGGCGTCGGTCCCCTGGAGGGCTTGACGAATCGCCCCGGTGCGCGGGTAGGGCAGGCACACCCACTGCGCGCCGGCGTAGGAGACGACGTCGAAGCGCTCCCGGGCGATGACGAACGGGGCGAACTGGACGGCGACCAGCGCCGAGGGCTTGTCCTCGCCCTTGACGGCGTCGTGGTTGCCGGAGATCACGAGCACCTTCCCGGCCTCGCAGGCGGTCGCGAGCAGGTAGAGGATCTCGGCCGCGGTGCCGATCTCCTCCGGCGAGGGGCGCGCGGTGTCGAAGAGGTCGCCGGCGACGACGCAGCCGGCGATGGGCCCGCCCTTCCCGGCCTCGGCGATGAGGGCCCGGACGGCGTCGATCAGGTCGACCAGGGCGGCGTTGCGGCCGCTCGGGTGGAGCACGCGGATCCCGCCGAAGGTGCGCGAGGCGGAGACGTGCAGGTCGGCCAGGTGGAGGATCCTCATCGCCCACCTTCGACCTTCCGCAGCGCCTTCGCGTACCAGCCGTCGAAGTCGGCGGGGTCGACCTGGGCGGCGTCCAGGCGGGCCGCGGCCTCCTCCTGCCCGATGGCGCGCAGCAGGGCGGCCAGAGTGGCGGCCTGCTCGCCCACGGTCGTCAGGGCCTGGAACTCCGCCAGCGTCGGCCACGCCAGATCCGCCTTCGGCGCCGTCTTCTGCGTCGGGCGGTCCCAGGGGTCGGACTCCGCGGGCGGCGGGCGGCGCAGCTCGTCACGGGCCGTCGTCGGGGGCGGCCCCTGCCGCGGCGGCTCCGGGGGGCGGGCCGGCTCGGACGCCGGGGGGGCGGACGTCCGAGCCGGCCCCGAGGTCTCGGGCTCCTCGTGGGCGGCGAGCTGGGCCGGCGCTTCGACGGGGGCCGGGCCGAGGGCGGCCAGCGCCCCCAACTGCTGCCCCATCCCGAAGGCCAGCTTGGCGAGCCCGCTGTGCTTCGCGATGAGCATCCCGCGGGCGATGTGGTCGTTCTCGTAGTCGATGGCCGGGACGAGCTTCAGGAAGACGAACGGGTACTGCCGCAGCTCCGTCAGGCGCAGCCCGCCGCGCTTCATCCGCAGCAGGCGCTCGATCACGCGCGACTTGGCGCCGCTCGTGGCCTTCGTCATCGCGTGGACGCGGTCCTCGATCTTGAGCTTCTGGTAGGCGGCCTCGCCGGCCTGCTCGCGCGTGAGACCGGCGGCCCGCTTGGGGTCGTAGAACTTCTCGGCCTTCGCGCGGGCCAGCTCGGCGCGGGCCTCGATGTCGTAGGTGTAGTGGTCGGACAGGGTCTGCTCGGTGCCGTCCAGCAGGGTCCGCACGCCGGTCGCCTCGACCGTCACGTACTCGGCGCAGCGTTCCGTCACCTTCACGCGCGGCCAGTCGATGCCGGCCGCGCTCCCGAGCTTCTCCAGGCTGCCGTTCGACAGCGCCCAGGCGGGCTCGTCCGGGCCGGGCTTGCCGACGCCCGGGTTGTAGGGCTTGTCGTCGCCCTGGGGCTTGCCGTCGTCGCCCCACCAGACGTCGAGCTTGACCACGACCATCGCCACGCGGTGCATGGGCGGGATCGGCACCAGGGCGGTCTCGCCGAGCACGAAGGCGTGCTGCCGCATCCGCTCCACGGCGGCCAGGGCTTCCCGGATGTCACCGAACTCGCGGGGCTCGTCCGAAGGGGTCTGCGCGGGCCCTTGCGGCCCGCCGGTCTGCTGTGCCATGCTATCCTCACCTTTCGGGCTTCCGCCCGGACTGGTTCCCTTGGGCCCGCCGCGGTCCCCCAGGCAATGCCTGTCGCGGCGGGCTTCTTCGTTCTCAGGCCTCCGGAGTCGGCTCCGGCAGCTCGAACGGATCCGCGTGGAAGAAGGCGTCCCGCTCGCAGCCGTAGGCCTGTGCGAGGGCCGCGATCTGCCGACCGTCCGGCTCCGTCCGCCCCTTCTCCCACTGGCAGATGGCCGCGTAGGTCATCGGGGCGCCGATCGCTGTACAGACGGCGGCGGCCTTCCTCTGCGTCAGCCCGGCTTGCTTGCGCGCGAGCGCCAGCCGGGTCGGCTGCCAGTCGACCATGGGCCGGGCCGCGGCCTTCTGCGCCTTGTCGCTGGTCTTCCTTGCCACGTCTCCTCCTCGTTGCTTCAGTCCGGGCGCCGCCCGGCTCA
>Ga0209417_1000743_pt1 | contig 69890 bp, 97 predicted proteins | sample RifGroF2_FD_184002 | JGI IMG/M metagenome (GOLD analysis project Ga0209417, IMG submission 184002) | Groundwater microbial communities from Rifle, Colorado, USA - Groundwater F2 (SPAdes) (version 2) | ecosystem: Environmental > Aquatic > Deep subsurface > Groundwater | place: Rifle, Colorado... | reverse complement strand
AACTTTGGTTTTGTGTCGGCTGGAGCGGTTTGCAAATGTGCTGTTTTGTGGGTCGGCTGTTTCCATTTTCTTGTCTTTTTGCAGCAAAATTATCTACGGTCGTTTATCGTACCCGCTTGTGCCTAACAAGTTGGTTGTTGAAAGTTTACCAAGTCATAAACAATTCAGTATCAATGAAATTATCTATTGAAAAACATATAAAAATAAAATGGTTAATAAAAGATGTTGACGGCTATGGATTTGGAAACGATAATTTGCTATATAATTTAAAAACCGATAGGCAAATAAAGCAATCTTATAATAATAGATGTATTGGTTATTGGTTTGGAAAAACGTTTATTTCGTTGACTAAATTAAAACCGATGCTTTTTAAACCTGAGCGAGAAATACTACCGTTTTAATCCGTTCATCAAATAATCAAATTCATTCGTCAAATAAATTTCGCAGATAAAAACGTAATATTTAAATTTCGGTAAAATTAGAAATATGAAAGTAGTAAAAGTTTACAAAAAAGATTCTCACGAGTATAATATTCTTGTTGAAAAACACAAAGGCTATACCCAATATTCGCTGTATTATTCTGAATATTGGGTATTTGACAATCCGAACGAATTTATAATGGCAATAATCGACAACGGAATCGAAATTACTATGCCTGATTTACAAACTGATTCAGAATTTATTGAACAATTAACGATATTGCTTAATTTCATTTCAAAGCAAGATTACCAATATATCATAAGTAAAAACAAAGTATTTTTAAACGAAAATATATTAACTAAAACTAAAAAATAAAATGGAACAAGAAATCTTAATCGCAGAAATTAAAAAATCAGTTGAGGTTGAAAAATTCAATTTAAGTGAAAATCAATTAACTGAAATTACAGCAGGATTAGCAGTTGTAATTGAACAAAGAAATTTATTAATTGACGAATTTAATGTTTTGTCAAAATTAGAAATAACAAAAGAAAATATAGTTAAATTTAAAGAATTAAATCAAAAATTCGTAAAAAATAGAACGCAAGGAATTGATGTTTGGCATAAAGTAGGGAAAGATGTATTCTTGCGTGCTGGTCAACTTTACGATGCCTTAAAACGTCAACAATATCAAATCAATGAAAGTTACGAAACTCCATTGACCGAAAAAGCAAAATATTTTGAAACTATCGAAAAACAACGAATCGCAGATTTAGAGATTGAGCGAGGCGAACGACTTGCTAAATTTACAAGTGATTTACCTTTAGGATTAGGCTCGATGTCGAACGATATGTTTGAAAATTACATTGCTGGTGTTGAATTAAATTATAATAAAAAAATCGAAGCGGAAAAACAAGCCGAAGCCGAACGATTAGAAATTGAACGAAAAGCAAAATTGAACGAAGAAAGAAAAGCAAAAACTATCCGGTTAGTAGGGTTTATTGAAAATTACGAAAGTTTAAATTTTGGCGAAATTTCCGAAGATGAATTTATAAAAATCGTTAATTTAGCAATTAAAGAAAGAGCGTCACGCGAAGAAAAGCAAAAAGCAATTGAGGCTGAAAATTTGCGATTGAAAAAAGAAGCCGAAGACAAAAAAGAGCGTGATATTAAAAGAACCAACGAGTTGCGACCGTATATTAATTTCGTTAGAGATTATAATAAAATGTTGATATTAGACGAAAAAGAATATCAAAAAGAATTTTCCGATATAAAAATTGGAGCAAATCAACAATGGGAATTTGATAAACAAGAGCAGGAAAAAGCAAGAAAACAAAAAGAAATTGACGATAAAAAAGCACAAGAAGAAAAAGCAAAACAAGACGAAATTATTCGTAAACAAAATCACGAAAATGCACGTTTAAAAGCTGAAAATAACAAACGCTTAAAAGAAGAAGCTGACAAAAAAGAACGTGAAGAAAAACAATTAAAAGCCAAACAATTAGCACCTGACAAAGAAAAATTATCAGAACTTGCAAAACAAATTTCAAGCATGCAAATGCCTATTTTATCAAGCAAAGAAGCCGTTGCAGTTTTAGAAAATGTTAAAATATTACTCGGTAAAACATCAACATTTATTAACGACAATTTGAGTAAAATTTAACCATTTGTTACCAAAAACAATACGTTCATCAAAACTATTAAAAAATGTGTGTTAAAAATTTGACACACATTTTTATTTTGTGTACTTTCGTATAAACATTTAAAACTAAGACCTATGAAAAAGTTAACATACAAAGAAGCGGAAAAAATAGTTGAAGAAAGAATTGAATCAGCTTTCAATTCTTTAGTGGAAATGACAGCCAATGGCTACAAGAAATTTCATAACTAATTAAACTATGACAAAACAAACAATTTCAATCCGTCTAGAACTATCGAAGTTCAACGATGCGATTTTCAAAGAAGCGTTGAAAAAAGTAAACGCAAAACAAAAAGAGCAAAAACTCAAAAAGTTCACGAAAGCTGAATTTATTGAATTTCTTGCTGTGGAAAATGCTAAAAAACTAATCAAACTATAAAACTATGAAAACACATTGGAAACAACTCACAAACCCGAATTATATCGGTGCTTATAGCCTTATTGATGGTAAAGATATGAAAGTAACTATCGAAAAAGTTATAAGAGAACAAGTAACAGGAGACGGAGGTCGTAAAGAAGAATGTACAGTTGCATATCTAAAAGGTCAAAAGCCGTTTATTATCAATAAAACGAATGCGAAAATGATTTCTAAAATTTACGGAACTCCTTATATTGAAGATTGGGTAAATAAAGAAATTACGCTTTACATAACTACGGCATCGCTTAAAGGCGAAACGGTTGAATGTTTACGAATAAGACCTGAAAAGCCAACTAAAGAGGTTTTAAATGAAAAACACGCTAAATTTGCTTCGATTAAAAAAACTATTGAAGATAAACAATATACCGTAGAACAATGGCGTGCAAAGTATGATATAAGTAAAGAAGTCGAAACCATTTTAACGAAATAATTATGAACGACTTTAAGATAAGATGTAGCTCCATTTCTAAAATAATGGGGATAAAAGGACTTGGCAAAACAGGCGAAACATATTGCAAAGAATGGTTAATAGAACAAATATTCAATCGCAGAAATGAGTTTACGTCTAAATATACCCAAAAAGGAAAAGAAAATGAAGACGAAGGTATTGATATGATTGCTAATTATTTAGGTTATCCATTACTTTTGAAAAACGATAAAAAGTTTGAAAACGAATTTTGCAAAGGTGAACCGGATATTATAATTGATGATTTAATAATTGATGTCAAAAACTCATGGAGTTGCTTTACATTTCCATTCTTTGAGAATGAAGTGCCAAACGATGTTTATTATTGGCAATTACAAGGATATATGTGGTTAACTGGTAAAAGTAAAGCTAAATTAATATATACACTTACAGACACGCCTGAACACTTAATTTTAAGCGAAGCAAAACGATATTGTTATGCGAATGGTTACGATGAATTAGACTTAGAAATTTACAAACAGTTTCACGATAAAATGACATATCCTGATATTGACGATAAATTTAAGATTAAATCTTTCGACATTGAACGAAACGAATCAGATATTAAAAAGATTGAACAAAGAGTAATTGAATGTAGAAAGGTTATAAACGAACTATTTTACAACGAAAACGAAATTAAATTATGATACCACTACTAGCTAAAATAGTAATATCAGTATTAGTATGCTGGATATGCTACGAAAAAAACGACCACTTAAATTTAAACTAAAATGAAGCTAAATGAACTTAAAAAACAGTACGAAAACCTATGTAATGAGTATGTTGCGAGATTCGCTTATAAACATGATTTAGACTTTGATTTTTGGATTGGAGACGATGTCGGGAGCTGTGCCTCGTTTAATGAAACATACTATTTTAATATGCCTGATATTGTGTTAGATATTAATACTCGCCAGCCGAAAAATCAGATATTGCGATGGCAAGACGATAACTCAAAAAATGAAGATGAAATCAACTATAAATCTTACACTCTAGGATTGAGAATTTTAGATTTAAAACAAACAAATGGAAACGAGTAACGACTACGCAGAAACATACAAACGAATATTTAAGCCGTTTAAAAAGCCTAAAAGTAAATTGCTATGGTGTTTATACTATGGTAGTGAGATAATCGTTAAAAACGTACCTTATGCAGTTTGTAGAGCTAAATTAATTGAGTTAAGACGAAATAAATTGTTTCAAAATAAAAACCTTGTAATAAAATGAGCAAATTAGAAAAATTAAAACTAGAAGTAAAAGACATTCATAAATATAAGAACAACGAAACTATGCGGTTTGCAATATGTCCGGCAACGGAAAAAGAGATGCGATTAACATATTACGGAGGAATTCAAATATGGCATAATGGAAAGATTTTCCGTGAATTTATGCAAGAAAATCAAGCTGTTGAATATTTTAACGCTGAAATAGAAAATCCAAAACAGTCCAAAATTGAAAAGGAATTAAAAGAAACCAAAAAAGAATTAAAAGATTTATGGTATACGATAAAAGATTCCGATAAATTGAATGAACTAATTGCAGCTTTATAAAATGACGTTAATCAAATTATTACAACCGTTCGTCAAAATTTCAAAAAAGATATTGATTTAATAAGTAATTTCGAGATATGAATAAAGCTGAAAAATACATCGAAAAGAAACAAGGATACGAATTTCATTTAGTTGAAAAAAAATTCGGAAATGGCAAACAACTGATTGAATTTTTCTACAATGGGCAGATAAATGGCTTTAAGCAAGGTTTCTTGGCTTATGTCGACAACCAAAGATGGAAAAGAGACGAGAATCAAGTGTTAGAGGAGGTCCAGAATTATTTGTTAGAAGAAATAGGGGAAATTTATGATGAAGATTTTATTGAAAACTATAGAGAAGACCATGGAATAACAATAACAATGTCAGACATATATGATGATGATGATTTATTGTCAAAACACAACGAATGGTACAAAGATGAATTTCCAAAGATATGCTTATATGGTGGAGGCGTTTGTTATTTTGGAGAAGTAAAATGAGACACAATTTAAAGCACCCAACCGGATTAAAAGAAGCCAAAGAACGATTCAGCAAGCTAATCGAAAAAGGGGCTATAATTGAACTTACAGAGGTTAGCAATAGTCGAACAACGCAACAAAATAGAGCCTTGCATTTGTATTTTACAATGATTGCGGAACAGTTAAACGAGCTTGGTTTACAATATCAATACACCTCAATAGTTGGCGAGATATTCGAGCTTAGATATACAACTGAATTAGTAAAAGAGTACGTTTGGCGACCTTTGCAAGTTGCTTTGTTTAAAATTGAAAGAACAAAGAAAATTAACACTCAACAAATTAACGAAATTATTGATGTAATTACTTTGTTTTTCAGCGAAAGAGGTGTAGATTTACGATTCCCGAATATTGACTACTTAATGGAAATGTATAACGATGAAAAGCAATAACGACTTAGAAAAACTAAAAAAAGAACTCGAAAAAGTTGAAAAGATTTTAGACAAAAATAGAACCTCGACTTTTGTTGACGGTTGGCAAACTTCTAGATTTGCGAAAAAGTCGAAAAATTGGGATTACTATTCGAGACAAAAATATATATTAAGAAACTTAATTGAAGATTTGGAAAATGGAGAATAATAAATACGAAATAATTCAGAATAAAGATATGACTGAAATAATAGGGGAAAACCTTAATTATGTTGAATTTACTAATTGCGGCATGGGTGTTCAATGTACATATGCTAATCAAGAAGCAAAACAAATTATTATTGAAAAATGCAGCCAAATAATAATATTAATAAACCAAATAAATTTACTAAATGAAAAAAAATGAAATTTTTAAAAATTACAAACTAACCAAGGTTGACGATAAAACCGTGTTTATTCAAAACAATCATTTTGATTTTTCATACACAATAGCTGACGGCGTTGTAAAGGACGAGTTTAAAGGTTTGTATCGTTCATTCGGCGGTTTGCAAACTAACTATAATCGAGATAGTGAGGAACATAAAAACATAGAAAAGTGGCTTTGCGAATTAGCTGAAATGGTTTTGAATGTGAAATATGAAAAAGCACGTTAAAATATATCTCGAATATTACGATTATTGCGAAACTGATATTATACTTTGTGAGGTATGCAAAAGTAAGGCGATTGATATACACCATATTAAATATAAATCACGAGGCGGAAAAGACGAAATAAAAAACCTTATTGCATTATGTCGAGATTGCCACAACAAAGCACATAATGAGATTTTTAAAGAAGATTATTTATACAAAATACACAATGAATAATGACTGAAAAAGAACTGCACGCTCAAATTTGCACTTATATTAAGTTGCAATATCCTAAAATAATTTTTAATACCGATTTAAGCGGAATAAAGTTAACGATGGGTCAAGCAATACAATTGAAAAAATTAAGGAGTTCAAATGGGTTTCCTGACATTCAAATATTGCAACCAAACGACAATTTTCACGGTTTATTTTTAGAGGTTAAAAAAGAAAGTCCATACCAAAAAAAGAACGGACATTTAAAAACAGATGCTCACTTAATTGAACAAAATGAAATGCACATAAAACTAAAAGAGCGAGGTTATGCTTCTTTGTTTGTTTGGACTTTTGAAATGGCAAAACAAATTATTGACCAATATTTAAAATAGCTATGGAAAATAAAACAACTTTATGCCTTTGTTTGAATTATAAATATATTTGTCAGGCTGAAGGAAAATGCGAGTATTGCGAATATTATGTAGAAAATGGAGGAGTTTGTCCGGGTTGCGGTGCTAATTTTGAAAGCAAGCCGAACCCAAATGCAAAATATGAATTAACAACCGATGATGATAACTAATATTTGCATTTTTAAATGATTTGTATTACTTTTGATTTTTAAGCTCTGAAAGGGGCTTGTTTTTGGAGAAAAAATTTGAATATGATTAAAATAAACGATAAAAGTTACGAAACGATTAAAGATTACGCAAAACTAAAAGGCGTAACAATCCAAACAGTATATAATTGGATTAAGGATAAATCCGTTAAAACGAAAACTTTACTTAATCAAACCTTGATTGAGGTTTAAAATTTTTTATTTACAATTTTGAAAAATATTAAAAATGAGCAAATTACGCAGTATATCAACATCATTTTGGAACGACACTTGGGTTGAGGAATTGTCGGCAAACGAGAAGTTATTGTTTATTTATTTATTGACAAATGATAAAACAAATATGCTTGGGGTTTATGAAATTTCGATTAAAAAAATGTCATTTGAAACTGGAATTTCAAAAGAAAATATCGAGAAATATTTGAATAATTTTAGTTTAAAAAATAAAGTTTTGTACAAAAATAATCACGTTGTTTTAGTCAATTTTTTACGACATCAGAACTTTAATGAAAATATGATGAAGTCCGCTATTGATATTTACAACGGTTTGCCATCGGAAATGAAACAATTAACGCAAGGCATTGATTTAGAAAGGAATAAGAAAGGGTTTGAAAGCCTTTGCAATGGGTTTCAAAGGCTTCCGAAAGTTGAAGTTGAAGTTGAAGTTGAAAAAGAAGTAGAATTAGAATTAGAAGTTGAATTAGAAAGTAAAAATGAAAACGAAACAAAACAAAACAAAATTGAAAATATTTATTATTCTTTTGACCATTTAAAAATTACAAAAGACGAACACGAAATTTTGTTAAAGCAATATTCAGAATCACAAATTATGGATATTTACGAAAAAATACAGAATTACAAAAAAAACAAAAATTACACATCATTATTTTTTACTGCTAAAAATTGGTTAAAAAAAGAAAGTGCAAATACCGAAAATAAAACACCAACATCTCAACAAAAAGGAAAGATTAAATATGATGTTGTAATATACCAAATAGACGGAGAAGAACCAAAAAGAGGGTTAAGAGAAATGTATCTAAAGGAATTAAATTATAGAGCCGAAGGAACTGTAAAATTATTACAAGAAAATGTACCTTATGGAGATTAATGGATTTACAATTGACAAGTACAATTTTTACGGATTACAAGAAAATGCCAAAGAAAGCATTTGTCCTTTATGTTCGCATAATCGTAAAAAGAAAAATGATAAATGTGCAAAATTAAATTGGGAAACTGGTTTAGGTAAGTGTTTTCATTGCAACGAAATATTTCAACTACATACGTTTAAAAAACGAGAAAATACAATTGTAAAAATATTCTCAAAACCTACGTGGAAAAACAATACCGAATTATCAGAAAATGTTGTAAAATGGTTTGAAAGAAGAAAAATATCACAACAAACATTAAGGCAAATGAAAATTTGCGAAGGAATTGAAATAATGCCATCGAAAAAGAATAATGATTGGCGAGAAATGAATACTATTCAATTTCCTTACTTTCGAGACAATGAGCTAATAAATTGTAAGTTTAGGACCGGAGAAAAAGGATTTAAACTAATTAAAGATGCCGAAAAGATATTTTATAATTTAAATGCAATAAAATATTCAAAAGAATGTATAATTTGCGAAGGGGAAATTGATGTCCTTTCATTTATAGAATGCGATATTGATAATGTTATTTCAGTCCCAAATGGTTCAACATTAAAAAATCCAAATTTAGAATATTTAGACAACTGTATTGATTATTTTGAAAACAAAGAAAAAATTTATTTAGCGATTGATAATGACGAAGCTGGACAAGTTACCACAACCGAATTTATTCGCAGATTTGGTTCAGAAAAATGTTTTTTAGTCGATTTCAAAGACTGCAAAGATGCAAACGAATATCTCGTTAAATATGGCAAAAGTTCTTTAAGCATAATATTAGAAAATGCAAAAGAAGTTCCAATAGACGGAGTTAGTTCCGTAGGAGACTGGAAAGAAAGTTTTGAAAATTATCTAATAAACGGAATGCAAAAAGGATTCCGAATAGGACTTGATGGATTTGATAATATATTCACAACTTATACAGGTCAAGTAATAGGCATAACAGGCGTGCCTTCATCGGGCAAGAGCGATTTTGTTGACCAAATGTGTTTAGGATATAATGCTTTATACAATTGGAAAACAGCGTATGCAAGCCCTGAAAATAAACCTAACGAAATACACGCAGGGAAATTAATATCGAAAATTTGCGGAAAATGGATAAATAGTAAATATTTATTACAAACATCACAATATGCAGATGCTTTTGATTTAATTCATAATAATTTTAAATTTATAGATTTAGAGAATTATGATTTAAAATTTGTATTAGAAAAGACTAAAATGTTAATAAAAAGGTTTGGAATAAAAGTATTAGTCATTGACCCTTATAATAAAGTTAGACTTAAAGATAGTCTCAATAAAAATATAACTGAATATACAAATGATTATTTAATAGAACTAGATAATTTTGCAAGAAAATATGATATATTGATTATTTTAGTTGCACACCCAAGAAAGCCGTCTAATCTTGAAGGTAAATCATATGAGCCAAATATGTATGACATAAAAGGAGGTGGAGAAATGTACGATATGCTCCCGCATGGATTGCTTGTACACAGAGATTATGAAGCTCATAAAGTTAAAATAAAAGTATTAAAATGTAAATTTTCGCATTTAGGTAAAAATAATGAACATTGTTATTTTGAGTGGGATAAAAATTCGGGTAGATATTTAGACCACGAATTTCAAACTGAAAACGTAAACGAACTAGGAAACATTATATATAAAAGTGTTTTAGATAACGAATATTCTCAATCAGAAATGCCAATGCAAATAGAAAGCCAAGTAAAAGATAATTATGAGTTTGATTGTCAAGGCAAAGCGACCGTATCAGATAATTATTTCACAAACAACGAACCAGCACCATTTTAACATGAAAAACACAATAATCGAAATATTAAAATCAGAATCGTTTAATACGACTGACGAAGCAGGAAATAAATATATTGTAGTTGAGGAATCAGACTTTGATATTGTTGCCGAAAGAATTTTAGAAATGCGAAAGCAATTATTATGCGATTTTTTCGTATTTTTCCGTGAAAATGGAGAAGAGTATATCGGTTTAACAATTGAACAATTTGTTGATGAATTTATAAACAAAAACAAATGACCGACCTGCAAACTAAGATACTAAGCAAGCCAATCGGACGTTATACGATTGACGAAACTATTGCCAAAGCGGTTAAGCAGTTGATTAATTTAGGCAACTATCATTTAACTTTAACCGAAGATGAAAAAACTTTAATCGTTCGAGAAAAGATGTTTGTCAAAATAAATAAACCGTTAGTCAAATAAATTTGAATGATTGTGAAATTGTGTGTAGTTTTATGGTAACGGTTGAGTATTGGCGTTTCGTGCTTTGTTTCAGATTATTAAACTAATAGCATAAAGAAAATGGAAAGAATTTGTAAAAACTGTAAACACTCAGAATTGATGTTTTCAGAGCCTGAAGATAGATATTGCATGAATAACCAGTGCGATATTGAGTTTAGTAACGATAAAGATTGTGACAATTACACAGGAGTTGTTGAAGATAATGATTCCTGCAAATTGTTCGAAGAGCGCTCTTAGCATGAAGCCTAACATTAAAGGCTACACGCAGGGCAGGGTGCGAAGCGATTCACTTTCCTATCAGAGCGAAAGTTAACACGGGCTGCACCGATCGGAAACCACGGTTGCCTGACTTGCCGGGTTAGCCGAAGTTATAAGCAGGGTTTAATTATCAGTCAAATTATTAATACATAAACACTTAAAAAAAATGGAAAAATTGATTAGTGACAAAATTAAAGAACTTACCGAAAACGGTAAACTTGATGAAATTGTAACAAAACAAGTTACTGGTTTTATTAATGGAATTATAAATGATTCCCTTTCAAGTTGGAGCGATGTAAATAAGTCGTTCAAAGAAAAATTGAATGCTAAAATAATTGAAGGTTTTGAAAAACTCGATTTTGTTCAGTATTCAAAAACGCTTACCGATTTAGTAGAATTTGAATTAAACAAAAGTGTTGTTGAAATCGGAATTGCACCAGCTAAAGAAATGATTAAAAACTTTGTTGGTGCTTTAGAAAAGAAAGAATGGAAACTTTCTGAAATTATTGAAAAATATAAAGAAGAGGAAGTAATACCTGACGAATACGGTGAAAGCGGAGAAATTGCCTTTATCCATGAAGTTTCAGATTATGGCACTATTCATATAGCATTTGATGAAAGCGCGGAAAAGAAAACGCACAGATACCAGTGCAGGTATAAATTAATGATTGACGGGAAATCAAAAAGCTTATATTCTCCAACAATCGAAGGAGCTGCATTGCATCCTATAACTGAAATAGGATTAAGGGGGTTTGATTTATTTCTTTTCAAATTATATGCAATGGGTTGTACTATTGAATGTGATTTGGGAAATATTGAAACTGAATGGTCAACTTATAACGACTAATTTAAGTTTGGCACGGACGTTTATTCGGAGTGTCTTTGCCTTGCTTATAACAAGTTGGTTGCCGAATGGTTACCAAACATCATATAATTAATAATCAATAACATAATGTTCGTAAGTGGAATTTAAAATAACGAAGACGGTACAATTAAAGTGGCAATTTAAAGAAGCTGATCACATACAAATTTCAACTCTAAAATGAAACCATCGAAAAAAGAACTAATAAAATTTCTTGAAAAAAGAATTGCTTTTTATGAGAAAAAACGTAACTTTAACAAGTCTAAAGCATTAAAAGAAATGCTTGAATATATAAAATTAAACGAGTAAAACTATGTCTGAAATTGTAATTAATGGAAAAATCATAAAGCTAAACGAAACGCAAGAAATCGGAACAAAAGGATTTTTAAAACGGGAATTAGTCGTTAAAACAGATGAAAAATATCCGCAAGAAATAAAAATCGAATTTGTACAAGATTCTGTTAAATTGCTAAATTCGTACAGCCTTGACGAAGATGTTCAGATAAGCATAAATATCAGAGGTAGCGAATACAAAGGCAATCATTACGTTAATCTAGTCGGGTGGAAAATCGTATCTAAAGGCAAAAAAGACGTTCAAAAAGCTATTGAAGTACAAAACGAAGTAGTTGATGACGGATTACCACCATTTTAATCTAAAAAATCATGAGTAATTTATTAGCACCAAACGACAAAAAAGAACTTTTTACAATAACAATAAAAGTTTTTGAAAATTGTTCAAATTTAGATGTTTCGTCAAAAGACCATAAAACAACTTATCAAGAAATTATCGGAGCTTTAGAAGTTCACAAAACTACGTTGATAATTGAACAATCAGGTTATAATATTAAAAAGTTGAGTAAAAAGGAATAGCTATGTTCACAATAACATCTTACGTCATATACGACAAAAAGAGCCAAAATAAGACCATTAGAAAGTCAAAGGCTAAAAAGGTTGTAAAAAACATAGATAATGTAAGAGAACGTATAATAAACGTATTTAAACAAAGATATGGAATTGATGTTAAAATTACTTTTATTTATGAAGATTTTCGGAAGTAAGTTTTGTTTATCAGGAAAAATAATACATTCGTCAAAGATTTTTGTAAATTCGTCAAATATTCATAAAATAATGTGTTAAAAATTTGGCACAAATAAAATTATAGAGTATCTTTATTCTATAATTAAAAACAAAAACATTATGAAAAACATCACATTAGAACAATTAGCAGAAAAACTTAATGGTAAATTTTGGACAAAAGGCGAATTAAAAAGAGTTTACATCGAACGAGGTTATAACACTAAAAAGATGTCAACTAAAACTTATGTTCACGAAGTAAACGGAAATTTTAAAGTAAATGTTTATATTGATTGTCAAAGTCAAGGCTATAATTGGATAAAATCACAACAAGAACAAATTATTGAAAGCGTTGAAAATGAAATTTATCGCATAGAAGTAAAAGCGGAATTAGTTGAAAAACTAAAAGACAAACAGCCAACCGAACAAAAAGCAATATGTTTCGAAACTGCTTCTTTATTATTTAATGGAGATTTAAAAGAAGAAGTTTTAGAAATGGCAGAATATTATGATGAATTAGTAAATTCGTTGTAATGATTAAATCAGTAAAAATTTACTTTAATAAACTAAAACACGATACTGGCAAGGCAATACTTGTCAGTATTGATGAAAATGAAATATGGCTACCAAAAAAATTATGTAGAAATTTAAAAGTTCATAATAAATTAAATGGTAGTGTTTGTATTCCTACATTTTTAGCAGAAAAAAATAATATACAAATTACTGATGAAAATATTGATATTGAAGTAATTCATCACATTCCAATTGAACAAAAAAAAGAAGTAAATTATGACGAAAGTCTTTTTAAATAGTCAATCTAAGGCAATAGATAAGCTAAAAAGCGTAAAATGCGGTGCGTTATTTATGGATGCTGGAACCGGAAAAACACTTTCATCATTAGAATTAATAAAAAACACCGAAACTGATTTAATCATATGGTTTACTCCTTTTCAAACGAAAGAAAATTTATTAAAAGAATTAAATAAGTGGGGTGGTTTAGATTGTGAAATTATCGGAATAGAAAGCATCCAAAATTCAGATAGAATTTATTTAGAAATATTAAAAAAGTTAGAAAAATCAGAAAATTCATTTGTTATAATTGACGAAAGTTTAAAGATTAAAAATTCAGATGCAAAAAGGACAAAGAGAATGATTGAAATATCTAAACTATCTAAATTTAGACTAATTCTAAACGGAACTCCACTAAGCAAAAATTTACTTGATTTATATTCGCAGATTTATTTTTTAAGTCCGAAAATATTAAATATGTCTTTCGCAGAATTTAAAAACACTTTTTGCGAGTATATTCAAATTAAACAAGGTGGAAAAATAATTAAAGAATTTATCAAACAATATCACAATATTGATTATTTATATTCGTTAATTGAACCGTTTATTTTTGAAAGCAAGTTATCTTTAAGTATTGGACAGCAACACATAAATATTAATTATAATTTATCAGATGAAGAAATTCAAGAACACAATAATCTAAAAAATAAGTATTTAGATAATGAAGTTTTAATGGCAAAAAATAATAATATATTTTTAGAAATCACTCAAAAAATGCAACATAATTATTCATTAAGTCCTGATAAATTTACTATTGTTGATAAATTAATTGAAACATTAGATAAGTCAAAAATACTTATTTATGCAAAATATATTGATACGCAAAATACATTAAAAAAATATTACAAAGATATTAAGATTATGAGTTTGCAAAAGCATAGTTTTGGATTAAATTTACAAGATAATAATGTTATTATTTTTTGGGATAAAACGTGGGATTATGCTCAACGTGAGCAAGTAGAAAGGCGTATTTTTCGCACAGGTCAAAAGCAAGATTGTATTTTTTATGATTTAACAGGAAACATAGGATTAGAAAAATTAATAAATGATAATATCGACAGAAAATCAAAATTATTAGAATATTTTAAAAGTAAAACATCGCAACAATTAAAAGAAATATTATGAAAGAAATTTTTAGAAGTCCGGTATACAATGTAATTGCTGTACCATTAGAAAAAATTGAGGCTAATGATTACAATCCAAATCACGTAGCCAAAAGAGAAATGGATTTATTATACCAAAGTATTAAATGTGATGGTTATACTATGCCGATTGTCTGTTTTTATGATAAAGAAAGAGATAAATATATTCTTGTTGATGGTTATCATAGACACTTAATTATGATAAAACATAAAGATATTTTCGATAGAGAAAACGGATGTATGCCAGTTTCAGTAATATTAAAAGATTTAAGCGATAGAATGGCTTCAACAATTCGCCATAATAGAGCAAGAGGAAAACATGAAGTAGAATTGCAAGCATCTTTAGTCGTAATGTTAAAAGATGGTTGGGATGAATTAAAAATTATGAAAGAACTTGGAATGACACTTGAAGAAGTTCAAAGATTAATAGGATTACGTGGTATTGCTTCAGAAATTAAAGGAGTTCCATACTCAATTGAACGACAAATTGTTGAAGTTGAAAGTGATATAAAATATGATGAAATATGATTAAAATAATAAATAATAAGGAAATAGAACCAATTATAGCAAAAGCAAAAAAAGCTGGATTAATATTTAATAATTCGACTAATATATATTTTGGATATTTTATTAATAAAAATATTGTTGGTTTTTGCGGTTTAATGACATTAAAAAATAAAGCTATTTTAAAAAATGGTTTTGTTTTAAAAGATTATAGAAATAAAGGAATATATTCTAAATTAAATGTTGAAAGATTTAATTATATTAAGTCATTAGGAATTAATATAATAGAAGGTAATGTTACAGATAAATCTATTGGATACCACTTAAAAAACGGAGCTAAAATAATAAAAGAATATAAATGTTGTAAAACAATTCAATATATTAAAAAATGGGAAGAACATCAATAAGAGGTATTGAAAATGTATTAGAATCAACTCTAAAAAGAATATCGTTTTTATTCGATAATTATGATAATATTTCTTTATCATTTTCAGGTGGTAAAGATAGTACAGCATTATTTCATTTAGTAAACGAAGAGGCGAAAAAAAGAAATAGAAAGTTTATTCTTTATTTTCAAGACCAAGAAGCCGAATATCAAGGCACAATTGATTTTATGGAATGGGCAATGACGCAACCAAATGTAATTCCATTATGGTATCAAGTTGCTATTTTTATGACAAACGCAGCAAGTCATCAACAGTTATTTTTATGGGCTTGGGGTGAAGAAGAAAAATGGGTTAGAGAAAAACACCCTATTGCAATTCACAAAATAGAAAATAAATATCCTAAAAGATTTCATAAATTTAATTTGTGGGTAGGTCAAAATCTTCGTAAATTAGAAGGTAAAAGTGTTTCAATAATTGGATTAAGAGCAGAAGAAAGCCCAGATAGAAATTTTGTAATGTTTGGTGAGGATAGTAATTTATTTTGGTTAAGACGAAAAAATGAGCCACATAGAGCTTATCCATTAATTGACTGGAGATATACAGATGTTTGGAAATATATAATTGATAATAATTTTAAGTATAATAAAATATACGACAAAATGTATATGATTGGTGGAAATTTAAGATATTTTAGAGTTTCTAATTTAATACACGAAAAGGCTTTTAGATGTTTAACTGATTTACAAGAATTAGAACCTGAAACATACGATAAATTAGAAGAACGATTACATGGAGTTCACACGGCTGCTATTTATGGTAAAGAAAATTTAATTTATTCTATTAAAAAACTACCACAAAATTTTAAAAATTGGAAAGAATATAGAGATTTTTTATTAGAAAGTATTAACCCTGAATTATCTAAGGTGTTTAAATGGATGTGGACAAGATTACAACATATTAACGACGATGATTGTTTTAAATATCAAGTTAAAAGAATACTATTATGTGATTGGGAAGGAAATATTACGAGTAAAAAATGGACATTTGGCGAAAATGTGAATTATACCCCTGAACAATTAAAAGAAAAAAACTATTTAAGAAAGTCAGACGAAATAATTAAAAAATGGACAGAAACATTATAAAATCCGTTTAGTGATGTTTTCGGATTTTACAAGTGCGGAGCAATTTCGCACTTGTTTTTAATCAATCTAAATAATGAAATACATACATAAAAAATCAGGCAATATTTTGACGTTAAAAAAGTCTTATGGAAGCGTTGGAGTGTTTTATTGCGAGCCTAGACAATTTACTAAACGAATAAAAATAGACACTTGCGTTTGCTTAATGTCTAATGTTGAACCGATAACAGAAAATCAACAAGTTCTGAACTTTATTTAAAATTTATCGTATATTTGTGTAAATTTCTACTATTGTAGATTCGTATATTTGCTTTATGAAAACAGAATTAGTTAAAATATCTTTGCTGAAATGTTAGATTGTAAAATAAAAGATAGCCACTATAAAAATACTCGTTTTTCAACTAAAAAAGAGCAGGATTTAAACACTTTCAAAAAAGAGAATATTACTCAAGATTTGGACGAAGTGAAATTTATTGCTCAAGAAAATTTACAATTTTTTCAATCAATTTTAAAATCAAAAGGAAGTTTTGAAATTCCTAAAAAAAACAGCGTTTTATCAATTCGCACACAATCACAACTAAATGCTTTTTCAATATTTTTACAATTTATCGAAAAATACGGCGTTTTAGATTTTCTTTCAATTCAAACTTATACAATTGATGAAAAAACAATTTATACTTTATTAGAACTTTTGGAAACAAAAAAAATACTAAAATTGCAAATAATTATGACTGAAACTGCAATTTTTAGAATACCTAAAATTTATAAATTATTAAAAGATTTGTTTCAAAACAAAGAAAATTGTAATTTAGCGTTTTATTGGGTACATTCAAAAGTTCATTTATTGCAATGCGGAAATAAAAAATTTGTAATTGATGGTAGTGGAAATTTTAGTATGAACGCTCAAGTTGAACAATATAATATTTTCCATTCAGACGAAATGTTTGATTTCGATAAAGATTTATGTGAAACTTTTTATTTTGGTCAAAAATTAAGAAAAAAACACGAGATTTATAAAAATTTCTAAAATGCCCGGTGGATATAAAAATATTAATGGAAAAGATGGCGTAAAGTTTACAGCCGATAATAAAGTAGCTGAAAAGTGGACTGAAACAGATGCTTTAAGATTAGGAAACAATTTAATCGCTTGGCTAATGGAAGCTGACGAAAATATTTTCTTTGACGAATTTATTCATTTAGTTGCTAAAGAAGAAGATTATACGGGTAAATTATACGCTGATATTTTAAGTTATTTATCGGATAAATATTCGTCGTTTTTAGAATTACACAAAAAAGCTCAATTAATTGAGAAAACAAAACTAAAAAAATTTGGTGCTTTCGACAAACTGAATGCATCAATTGTTAAATTTGTTTTAAGTGCTGATTATGGAATGACTGAAAAAACGAAAACAGATATAACTTTAAACGACATTAAGAAATCAAAAGCAGATTTATTCCCAACAATAGATGAAATGCAGGACGAATAAAAATCTAAAGTTTCTACGCGAAACTTATGAAAATAAGCATTTTATCGGAGCTATTTTAGAAGGAAGTTCTCGTAGCGGGAAAACGATAAGTTCCGTTGATTTTATTATTTATTTGGGTTGTACCGAAAATAATAAAATTATAAATATTGTTAGAGATACTTATAACTCATTTAAAACTACCCTTTATTTAGATTTTCACAAACGATTAAAAGATTTTGGATTTTCAAGTCCTTTTGAAGATAGCAAAGAAGTAGCCTCTTTCAAACTTTTCGATAATCAAATTAATTTCATTGGAGCAGATAAACCATCAAAATTTGAAGGTGCTGGAGCTGATTTTTGGTATTTCAACGAAATGTTAGATATTCAAAAAATGATGTTTGATTTGGCTGAACAAAGATGTAGGGTCTTTTGGTGGGGAGATTATAATCCAAAAGCCGAAAAGCATTGGGTTTATGATAGGATTTTAAAACGCTCAAATGTTGCATATTGTCATTCGACATTAATTGATAATCCGTATATTTCAGCAATTGAAAAGCAAAAACTAAAATCATACGAACCAACCGATTTTAATATTTTACAAGGAACAGCCGATAAGTTTATGTGGAATGTTTATGGACTTGGTTTACGTTCGGCAAGTGAAGAAACAATTTTCAAAGAATATGAGTTTTTTGATAATGTTCCATCGGCTTATGATTTTAAAATCTATGGGTTAGATTTTGGGTACTCAAATGACGAAACCGCTGTATGTGAGGTTATTATAGATGGTCATAATTTGTACATTACTGAAATTCTTTATGAAAAAGGTTTAACAAATCCTGATATTTACGAACGATTAAAACATTTAGATAAAAATTGCTATATCGTTGCTGATAGTGCCGAACCTAAGTCAATTACTGAATTAAGAATTTTAGGATTAAATATTATTCCTGCGATAAAAGGAGCTGGAAGCATCAATTATGGAATATCAAAAATCAAAAATTATCGAATGTTTTTAAATAATAATTCGCCAAATCTTATCACAGAAATTCAGAATTATAAGTGGCAAAAAGAGAAAGACGGAACAATTTTAAACGTTCCAATTGGTGGTCAAGACCATCTGAATGACTCGATACGTTATAGCCTTTCTAAATTTCAACGCTAATTTACATTAACCCCCATCAGAACAATAATTAATTTTGTTGCTATTTTTTTCGTTTCTAAAATTTGGATAAATCACGAAATTTGCAATTACACATTTAATATTTTATTTTTGTAAAGTTAAATTTAAAACAAAAATATTATGTCAGAAATATGTACGTGTGGAGCTGGAATATTAAATCTAGGTGCTCCAGTTTGTCAAGAGTTGCTAGGAGTAGCACGAAAATTAGTATTCGTATCGATTTATGCGGACGATGGAACGCAAAACAGAATAACATTAGCTTCTACGTTTGGTTCTGCTGAATATGTTGCTTTGGTTAATAATGCAGACCGCTCAAAAAGATGGTATCCTTCGCAAGTTCTTGATAATGTCGATATGCCAATGGCAGACCCGAATTATGAGACAATGGAAAGCGATGAGAAATACTTCGTTTCAAACGGATTACGAACGCTTAAGGCTTCGATTATGAAGCAATCGGCTGTAATGCTTGGCAAATTAAATTCTATCCGTTGCAATTCAGATGTTGGAATTTATATCATTAATACTGAAAATGGTATTGAGGGCGAAGTTTCAAGCGATGGTCTTTATTTAGAACCGATAAAAATAAATACAGGTGCATTTTATGCAATGTTGGAACGAGCAAAAGATAAAACCTTACAAAAAATCATTCTTAATTTAGAATTTTCAAGATTGGTAAATGAAGCTAATTTAGCTAATTTGACAGTTACAGAATTAGGATTTTCAGCTTTAGCAATTGATTCTTTATTAGACGTTAATGCAGTAGTTTCAGGCGAATCAACGACAGGCTTTACCGTAGCTTTAAAATTAGATTATGGAACTGCTAAAACAAAAATACCAGTTACAGGATTATTAGTAACTGACTTTAAGTCATACTCAACAGCGGTTGCCGAGAAAGTAAGAAACGTAACAACCGCAGCCGATGTTGCAATAACGTCAGTTACAGAGGTGTCAGATGGTGTTTATACGTTTGTATTTTCAGCACAAACAGCAGCCGATGTGATTAAAGTTGATTTAATAAAAACAGGCTACGAACATACAACAATTTCAGCAACATTAGCTTAGTATGATAAAGTTAGGAAATACTTGGTTCAATCCTATTGAGGTTCGTAAAATGACTTTAAAGCAGTTTACCGAGACTTATAAGGACTTATTGAAAGAATATCCTATCAAAAAGGCTTATATTGAGTTAGGAGGAAAAATTAAAAAAAAGTAGGTTTTCCATAGTTTTAATTTTTGGTTAGTAAAAAAAACCGAGTAATTAGTTTTATTCGGCTTTTTATTTTGATGAATATACTAATATCTTTGACGAACGAATGTACATCATTAAATAAATATTATTAAGTTTGTAGAACAATTAAAACGTAAGCCATAATTAGATTGAAAGATAGAAAACTTTAAATTATGAAAGAAATAATTGAATATTTAAGAAAAAATAATATTGAAGCAAAAATGTTATTAAATTACAACGGATTAGATTTATTTGAGTTTAATTTATATGATTGCAAAATTAATATTATCGCAGATAAAAATATTAGCTTAGATTATTTCAAAAAAGAGGCGAATAAACAATATTTAGAACATTTAAAAAATCAATATAATATGTTTAATTTACTAGCAAAAAAATATATTGCAAGAATTGAGAATTACGAACCAACATTAAAATAATACTATGGAACATGTTAAATTTACTCGAGAAGAAAGTGAGTTAATTTTAGGAATATGCCAAACAGGTTTAGCGACTATTAATTCTGGTTCTAAAAGTGATAAAATTTCTGCTAAAAAAGGATTAGATTTAATTGTAAAATTAACAAAATTTTTTATTTTCCAAGATGAAGAATTACAAAAAGCAATGAGTGAATTAGATGCTGTTATTAAATTAGCGGAAGAACATAATCAAAAATTAAAAAATAATTTGACATAAATAAATTTGATAAAATTAAATAATTCACTACTTTTGGAAAACCAAATGTTAAAAAATGAATTATTATCATCGAATTTCTACGCTTCCGATGTTGCGTTTTCACTTGATAAATAAAACAGGAGACCTTACTCTTTTACTAAAAAGCCCCGATTTATTATTACCAAAAGACATAGAATTCGAGGTTGTTTGGAATCGTATTTATACAGAATTTTTAGACTATTTCAAGCTACATGAAAATTTATTATATTGGAAATTTCTAAAAAAGAAATATGCTAATTTAGCCGTTGAGGCTATGAATGATGATAAAAAATATTTGAAAACATTCGCAGAGGTAATAAAAAAAGAAGCTGACGACCTTATAAATATGTTGGAAGGTGGCGACATTGCGACTATGCAAACCGCTTTAGAAAAACATCATGGTCGTAAATTTGACCCGATGGAGGAAACTGTCGTAACTTGGTTTAAGGCAATAAATAAAATGAATAAAAATATATGAACTTAGAAACTGTAATTACAATATCATTGTTTGCATTAATTTGGGAAGCAACTAAATTTGCCTTCAAAATTGGAATGACATTTTTCTTTCAAAAACAACATGCCGATGCTGTTTTGAAAAAACAAATATCAATAAAAGACCGATTAAAAATAGCAAATGTCGCAAAAAGTAAAAAATAATTGTCGTGGCAAACGAGGCTGTAGAGTTGCTTATATTTTGCCTACTTGTATCAGGAGTGAACAAGTTCATAAACGATTGTTTCGACAGCGATATGATACTAAGAAGGTATTATTTAAGGCTCGTTTATTATTGGATAAAGTGGCGTAAAAATAAGACAAAACGGCAATTTCTTAAACCGCTTGGACTTTGTATTTATTGTATGAATTTTTGGATTACGTTAATTTTATTTATGTTATTTTACGGCATAAATCTTAATGTTTTGCTTTGTTTTGGCGGAACACATCTATTTTTAAAGATATTTGAAAGAGGTTAACAGCATCTTTTTTGTCCATCTTGCTTTTTGCTTTTCGATGTCGTATATTTGCATTTATGAGCGATGTATTAGAAATGTGCGACAGATTTATAAAGTTAAGCCTTAGCAATTTAATGCAGGACATATTCTCTCGATTTGATGTCCGTTGGTTTGTAATAGAACTAAACACGAAAGAACAGCTCTACGAAAAAGGTATCGACAGTAAAGGTAAATCACTAGGAGACTATGCTCCATTTACCATTGACCGTAAAATTGATAGTGGTTTGCCATATGATAGAATCACTTTATTTGAAACAGGCGAATTTTACGAAAGTTTTGAAGTAAAAGTATATAAAGAAGATATTGAAATAGTTGCAAACCCTGATAAATTCGATACAAAAACAGGCAAAAAGTCAAATCTATACGAAGACTTCGGAATTGATATTGTAGGTTTAACCGATGAAAACACCGTGAAATTGCAAGAATATCTATTGCCGTTAATTCAAGCTGAAATAATGAAATTAATATGAACTATACATCTATACATAATTTGCCTATATTTAACTGGTATAAAATTCACGAAACGAATGATTTGACCTATTTATTAAAAAATCCAAAAGAAAAACACTCGTTAAATTTAGCTGAATTATGGTTAGAAATATGCGATGAGTATTTGACAGAATTTGGTACAAACGAAAAGCAATTGGAATATATCAGATTGATGAAAGAAGCAACAGAATTATATGCAAAAGTTGCTAATGGCGAGCGTGATAAATTGACCTTTGCGATGTTGTCCGATGCTAAAATTCAAGAAATTCAATCTACATTTGCAAATTATACGTTTAAAGATATTTATTCAGATGTGCAAAAAATGAGTAATAGATATATCGATATTTATAAAGAGAGTATTTACTCTTTCGTTTGTTTAATTAATAGTTTTAAGAAATAATGGCAAAAATTAAATATACAGACCTTGCCGAAGATGGTGCAATTGAGCAACTAAGAAAAGAATTTGAGTTGTTAAAAAATTCTTTAAAGGCAGTTGACGACATCGCTAAGATGCTTAAAATAGACATTTCAGAGATATCAAAAGCTGTCAATAATAGCAATATAAATACATTAAAAGGTCAGCAAGATATTGAGAAAGGGTATCGAGAAACTAAAACGAGCGTTGAGGCTTTAAATTTACTAGAAAAAGAAAAAATTAAACTTGAAAAAGAGTTAATAAAAAATCAAACACAACTAGCCGTTGAGATTGAAAAAAGCAGACTAGCATTAAACGAACAAAAAAAAGTAAATAGAGAAGCTGCAAAGGAAGAAAGCGGATTAATCGGATCATATCAGAAAAAAGCAAGGTTATTAAATGAATTAAGAAATAGATATAAAGATTTAGCAGTATCAGGAAAAGGAGCAGAAAAAGGAACAACAGAGCTTCGCAAAAGCATTGAAAAACTAGATAAAGAGTTAAAAGATGTTGATGCTCAAGTAGGACAAAATCAAAGGAGTGTAGGTGATTACGGCAAAGCATTATCTAATTTTGGTAATTTATTAAAAACAGGATTAGGATTTGTCGGAATTACAGCAGGCTTTGAAATGCTGAAAAAAGGTTTTATGGATTTTGTTACCGTAACTCAAACAAGTGGAGACCTTTTCCGAGAAAATATGAGCGGGATGTCATTTGCTTATGATACATTTTTACGGAACATTAATACTGGTAATTGGGATAATTTCTTCGGTAATTTAAGCAAAGCATATAAAGAGGGGAAAAAGTATGAGCAATTAATGGACGAAATGACGGAGCGAAATTATGCTTTAAGTATTGCCGAAGCTGAAAAGAATTTGGAATATTCAAAACTTGAGAAGAAATTAAGAAATGCAAGATTATCAGAAGAAGAACGTATAGAAATAGGTAACGAATTACTTAAACTAGAAAACGACTATTTAGAAAAGAATTTAGCAGTTAAGCAAAAAGCATACGAAGCTGCTATATTTCAAGTTAAAAGTAAAATGGGTATGACTGAGCATGAATTTAAGTTGTTTGCAGAGTCGTACAATGATATGGACGGTATTAGAGAACAATCTAAAAACTATCAAAATGCCTTGATTATTCAGCAAACTAAAAATTTACAAAATTTTACGCAAGAGCAAATTGATGCCTCTGAAAAATACTTAAAAATATTTTATAATCAAGATAAAGCTACACAAACCCATATTAAACAATATACACATCTTTTAAACACTTACGGAAAAGGCACAGATGAGATTGTAGAGCCGGCAATTAAAGCATGGGTTGACTACATTAACGCTCAAACAGAAAGCGAAAATAAAACTAAAAGAGCCGAAGTTTATACCAACAACATGATTGCTTCTAAAGAAAAAGAAACCAAAGCGACAAAAGACCAAACAAAAGCATTAGAAGATTATAACGATGAATTAGATAATACAAAATATTTATTATCAAGAACCGACCAAGATATTCAGATATCAATAGAAAAGAAAAAAGAATTAGACGAAAAAAACAAAACTTGGACGGAAAACTTTTTAGCTAGTCTTTTAGCTACTGCTGATGAGACATCTAAAAAACTAGACGACGAAGAGGAAAAAGAAAAAGAGCGTATCGAAAATCGCAAAGAAATGGCACAAAAGTCAGTCGAAGTAATTGACGAAATCTATAAAAAATCAAATGAGAAACGTATTACGTTAATCGACAAAGAAATTGAAGCAAACGAAAAACGAGTATCTTTTTTGAGTAGTTTAGCTGAAAAACAAACAGAAACATCAACGGCAAATTTAGCTTACGAAATACAAAAACAAGCCGAATTAGAACGAAAAAGAGAAAATGAATTGAAGAGACAGCAAAGAATAGAACTTGCAATGACGGCTTTTAAAACATACTCTGCAAATGCCGATAAAGACCCGAAGTCAGCACTAACAAACACAATTAAAGATATTACCTTGTTACGTGCTTTTATTTCTGTTTTACCGTCGGCACTTGATGGAGCTATTGATACAGGAGACGGAGGAGACCTTGACAAAGATGGAGGTATGTTATGGAAAATTCACAAAAAAGAATTGATTATGCCCGAAAAACCAGCAACCGAAATTCGTAATACTTTGGGCAATAATTTTGCGTTTGATGATATTGCTACGGCGGTTAAAGAGAAAAAAATAAGAGACCGAGAAATTATGATAAGTGAGCGATTTCAAAGCAATAAACAAATCATTCAAAAACTAGACGATTTACAGCAATCAATTGAAAACAAGCCAGCTTATATGGGTCGTGATTATGATGCTACGAATAAAGCTATTGTTGAAACAATTATAAGCAAGTATAAAGTGGAGCGTAATATTCAGAAACTAAAAATCTAGACATGTACGGCAAAAAAGGACGTGTTAAATTTGAATTGTCAGGAGCAGAAATTAATGCCCCTACTGAATGGCAAGATATGAACATCTTAGCTCAGTTCGACAACGATAACGTACAAGCAAACATAAGTACAGATACGTTTACATTCGTTTTAGATGCTTACACAAAGTTAATAGCACATATTGACGACGGGTTGACTGGTGGCGTTGGAATTTTTGAAAGCCCCGAATTTAAAATTATCGGATTTAACGACACGAATAACGAGCTTATATTTTCGGGAATGGTTGACTTGGCTAGTAATATTGAGATTGACGAATTTTCAAAAACGATTAAATCCAAAATAAAAAAGGATAACGGCTTAAATTCCTTAGACGATAGGTTATCAGCCTTGACTTACGGATGGTTAGAAAATCAAGGCTATTTTAAAAATTCAGATTATAAAGAAATAGAATACGTAGTTGAAAAGAAAATCAATTCGTTTGAAATTTTAACGACCTCAATTATAATGTATTTAATGCTTAAAGAAATTGCCGAAGCAAGCAAAGATACATCGGAAAAAATCGCAGTTGCTCAAGCGTTGGTCGCTCAGGCTTCAATAGGTAGTGGAATAAGTGCTGCATTGTATGCTGTTGCTGTTGCTATTATACAAGTCGCTTATACAGCGTTATTATTAGCAACGGTTGTTGATTTAGGCAAAAATTTAATAAATACTTTCGTATTGCCGAAGCGAAAAGCCAAAACAATTAGCTTAGAAAAATTAATATCAGAGGTTGCAAGATATTTAGGCTACTCATTTGAAACAACCGTTTCTGATATGTCGAAAATCTATTATTTACCGTCTAATTTGCAATTTGACGAAGTCGGAATAAAAGGCTTTGTTGAACGTGTACACGGCACAGAAAAAGGAATACCAAACGTAACCGATTACGGCTACTCTGTTATCGATATGTTTAACCTAGTTAGAACGACTTTTAACGGCAGATTTGCTATTGTAGATGATGTTTTGCATTTTCACAATGAATACTCTGATTTTTGGCTTAAACAATCTACTTTCGTATTGCCAAACGTACAATTAAGACCAACAAAATACAACACCGATTTTAATGCAAATTTCTTAGTCGAATTTAATACAGATAGTTCAGATGATTGGACAATTGATAATTTTTTAGGAACGGTTTACGAAGTCATTACAGAGGCAAAAATAATTGATGTAAAGAAACGCAAAGCATTAAAAGGATTGGAGCGTATTACGGTTAATTGTGCTTTAGGCAATAAGAAAACTAGCTTAAACGCCTTTGAAAAATTCTTACGAACGGTTGCAAATGTCATGGACGGAGTTATTGATACGTTTGGAGGAAATGGCAACCTAGAAAAGTCAATAAAAGACAAAGTAAATATTTTAAAAATTAGCTCAAATAATTATAATTTACCTAAATTATTACGATATTCTGGCGACAATTTGCAGCAAAGAAATTTATTATCTGCAAAATATTTGTATGATAATTATTATTTTGGGCGGTCAATGGTCGAAAATTCATACTTCGGTCAAAAGAAAATCTACGAAAATATTAAAATACCGTTTGGTTTTAATGATTTTTTGAATTTTATAAATAATTCGTACTTTTACACGCAAGATGGTAAAGTTGGCAAAATGGAAAAAATAGAATACAATATTAATGGAGACTTTGCAATATGTTCATTTTGGATTCGAGAACCTTATACTTACAACCTAAAAGAAATTAAAATTGAGCCATAATGGAAAAGCAATTTAAAGAAGCGTTAAAAAACATTGAGATTTTAAGCAAAAATCAAGATTATATTTTCCATAGAATTATGAACGAATTAACCAAAATTGACAATAAAGAACAAAGGGAATTTTTAGAAAACAGTTTAAAACTAGCTAAAAAAAACGAATTAAAAGTTGTTGATTTTGTAGATAAATTAAAGGAGTTCAATAAATGAGTGTACAGATAACCATATACGAACAAAAATATTTCAATCAGTTAAAAAACGATTTAGATTTTGCAACTGAAACGACTGATTTTACTTATAACTGCTCAGGCTCAGTTATGGAGAAAATAAAGTTCGTTCAAAAAATTGGGATTAAATGGTTTGCTCAAGGCGACATGACGTATTTATGGAGTGTTACGACTTTAGGCTCTGATAAATATAAAATAGAACGACAAGCCGGCTCGTTTATTCAAGACGGTATCGCAATAGGTGATAACGTGGACTTTGTGGCGACCGATTTAGCAGGAAGTTCAACAACAACTAATGATGCCGCTGTTGAGTATGTCGAAGATTTATATTGCATTGTTCAATTGTCAGTACCCGCAGCACCGCAAAACACAGGTATTTTATCAAGTGGTTTTTTGCATGGGAAAAGTTGGCTAACATCTTTGATTTATTCATATGGTTTGATTCCAAACGATGAAAATTTTAACGTAATTTCTAGGGTCTCAGGAAACGACCAAGCATATTATAGTGGAGCAGTTGGTTTAGATGATGGAGAGGGCGACCGATTAACAACATACGTTGATATGTTGCCATTAGGAGCTTATAGAGATTGGGTTGATGGAACTTGTCGAGTAAAATTCATTCAAGATTCAGGATATGAACAACAATTTGAGATAGAACATATATTTTTAATCGCTCCTTGGTACTTAGACGGCGACCTTGAAAATTTACAAAACGGAGTTATTCGTGAGGATTTAGTCGGTTTAAATTCATGTAAATATGTGTATAAGACCGATTTCAGAACGGCATTATCGAACCCCAACACGTCTAAAATTAAGATTGTCGATTTAATGAAAGGTTCAATCGGAGATTTTAACGAAAATTTCAACGGTTACGAAAATGTTTATTCGATTGATTCAGTAAGCTATATCGAAACATCAACAGGAAATTCAGCAAGTGGATTAATAATTGGTAGTAAAACAACAGTTATAATTATTGTTAGTAAAGTAGGTAATATTGTAGCAGGTGGAGACGAAGCTATTGTTGGATATGTCTCATATTTACCAAGCGAAAATGAGTATGAAGATACCTACACAGATTTAGAGACAAATTTCATGTATGACGGTTTGCGATGTGTTGTTGATGTAGCTGCGGAAGTTGGCACAGAAATAATAAAAAGAATAGTGTCAGCAAACGATTCAGGAAAACAAGTTATTGAAATTGATGTCGAATTTGCCGAAGCACAACAATCACGTTTAAGTGCGGAGTCATATTTTTTAATAGGTATTTTAATAGGTGATAGCTCGTTGGATTCAGTCTATTCAAATAGAGTTAATTTATTAGCAGACGTTAATAATTTCGATTTGTCGGCTGACATACCCGATTTGATAGGGTGCGATGAAATTATTATTTATCAACATACAAACGATATTATAATATGATAGACAAACTAGGTATATTTGCCGAAATAAAAGCAACTATTTTAGAAATTGAACCGCAAGCGATATTGATTGCTCACGGTAGCCGTATAACTGAAAAAGTACACGAACACGGCAATAAATGGGATTTTGATATATTGTTGCAAAATGTAGATTTAAAGCATTACGGCAAAATAAAAAATTATCTGTGTAATCATTTTGGCGAGCGTGTAGATGAGTTTGGAACGAAAATAAGAATTGATTTAAGTATTGATATAAATAATAGATTCAAAAATGGCAGCAGGTTATAATCTAATTTCCGTCAATCCGAGCGTATTTCCGTCAATACATGGTTATACTGGTGCGTTGCCTACTGGTGCTGTTCATGGAAGCCTTGTTTATATCAATGGAGATATTTCGCAATTATACACGCTTAAAACAGAAAATCAAGTATTTAATGCTTTATTCGATTCTTTGGCATGGGTTCATTTGCACGACCAGACATATACTATTAATAGCATTATTGTTAATGGTGTTGAGTATTTAAGCGAGCCTATTTCTATTTTACGATTAATCATAAACGACAATTATTTTAGTGTTGCAGGATTTACGGCAACACCAGCCGTTTATGCTGGTGCAAATACTTATAATAATTGGGTAAAATTTATAAATGATACTTTTATTAGTTTGGGCGTTCCATTAGAAGCTAAAATGTATCAACATGCTACTTATGGAGCTAATTTAATGCACATATCTTGCTCATTGGGGGACACTTTTAATATCGAGGTTCAAAACGAAAGCTCAATAGGTACAGATGATTATATATATAATTTAGAGCTTACGGCAACGGAATATAATGCTTATGTTAACGGTATTTTACAAGGCACGATTGAAACGATAAACGATTATGATGATGGTTCAAATATAGCTAAAATGGGCTGGTTTGATACTTTATCAAGCGGTTTAGGTTCTGCTACAAGTTTAGCACTTTATGAAGCAAAAGGCGGCTTTTATATTGAAGATGGTATAATTGCCGAATATTCGCAATTTTGGATTGACACGGCAAAAGATGTTTTAATTCAAGAGTTAAAACTAAAATTACTAGCTTATAACAATTTAACTCAATCGTTTTTCGAGCTTGATTCTTTCGTTATTCCTATAGCTAATACCGTAGTTGTTGGCGGAGTACAGCAGTTTAATATTAATACTATTCGAGGATTCAAATTAGCTAGTGGCGACCAATTTAACTACGTGAAAATCATTAAAGGTTCACTTGTTGGCACAAAACAGTATTATCGCATAATTGTAGCCTTAAAATTAACTTGGGCTGATTGGCAAAAGCAACTAGATGCCGACACCGTGTTTTATGATTCGACAAAACCGAACAATAATTTAAACAAAAAATCAAGCAACTATTCCGAAAAACAAAGCTATTCGATTAAAATTTCTTTATCGGCAAATGTAACTGGATTAAACTCTTTAGGCGTGCAAGGTCAAACCGATTACGAATTATTAAGTCCTCCTTTGAAAATTCGAGATTATGATGAAAGCGACAATTGGAGCTGCGAAATTGAGACGGTAGATTTTGCAACGGCAACGCCTTTAATTGGAGCAATATTAACAGATAGGTACACCGAGATTCAAGTTGAGTTTACAAAATTAACTGGGGTTATTGGAGCGATTGAGGAATATTGTGCAATAATTAGACTTGAAAAAACAGGACAAAATGGATTAGAAATTTACGAATTGTCAAGTTTACGAAGTTCAATGATTGACAATTTATTGATATTAAACCCAAATGAAGATATTATAAGTATTGGGGATACTACTACAATAAACGCAAATTGCTTAATCGATTATACTAAACTAGAAAGTGGATCATCTTATAATATTTCATCAAGATTAATTGAAACACCAGTAACATGATACAATTAAACCTAACATACACATCGATTGATGTTAATAATGGAATAGTAAGTAAATTATTCGGTTCTATTATACCTAAAATACTTGAGATACCAACTAATGACATTTGTTATTGTCAGTTCGACTGTGAATATTATGAGAAGGTATTTGCTACGGTGGACGGTGTAGATTGGTGGAAAAATGATAAATCAACTTTACCATTATTTCAAAAAATAGTCGCTACCGATACAATCACATTAGAGATGTATAAAGATGGTGTTAAAGTCGATGATGTCGATAATAATACTTACGGCGACTTTTACGATAGTTTTTCTTTAGCTCCATTGTATGTTGGATTCGTTGCGGATTGGTTTAAGATTAAAGAAGTTTTCGGATATGGAAATTATTATTTTAAAGTATTGTACACGCAAATCGGAACGTCTAAGGAATATTTTACTCACAATTATAGATTGATGCCATATTCTGACTACTTGGCAAACGATACCGTAAGAATTGAAAGTTATCAAACAGGGGGAATTTTATCAAGTCCTTTCGATTTTTCTTTATTGCTTCCCGAATTACCAAATGGTTGGTATAACTCTTACAGAATTAAAGGAAATTTCGGCAAAAAAACGCCAAAACTAGAAGTAGTAAATTATGTAAATTCAAACTATGTTTTACAGCAAATTCAAGACAAAATAAAAATAGAATATCAACTAGAAACGAATTTGTTGCCGTCCGATATTACAAATGTGTTAGTCTATGACAATATGCTAAGCAATACATTATTAATAACTGACTATAATATATTTAACTCTGAAATATTGCGTAGAATTAGCGTATATCCTATTGACATTTCAATCGTAAAACATTTAAAAAATAATCGTAATCAAGTATTTTCAATCAAATTTGCAGATAAAAATGAGAACAATATTAAATCGAATAATTAAAAATGTGCCGTTGTGGGTGCTTGTCTTATTGAGTTTTCCGATTTGGTTATTTCCAACAATCTATAAGTTTGGTTTAATTTTTCACGATAATTTGATGCAAAAAATAATTAAAACAGAAACAAAATGATATTAAAAGACGTTAATAAAAGATATACAAAAGAAACTCCGAAAGCGATTGTAAAATCGTACGGAAATGCTTTAGGAAATATTAATCTTAATTTCGGTTTTGATTATTTGAATACATTGCAATCGGACGAGGCATTGATAAAGGCTTTCACATCAACACCCGAAGTGTACGGAGTCATTAATTATTTAATAACGGCAAAGTCTAAAGTTCCGTTTATAATGAAAAATGCAAAAGGCGAAATCATTACCAAACATCAGATTTTAGATTTGTTAAAAAAACCGAATGACTATCAAAGTTGGCACGAATTTTTGAAACAAAATTTTGCTTATGATTATGTAGTTGGAAATTCGTTTATGAATATTTACCAATGCGTTGGTTTTAAGCCTCAATCATTATTTAATTTGCCTACATATTTAACCCAAATAATCACAAAAGACAATGTTCAAACGGCAGATTTTAGAACGAATAAAGTAACTGGTTATAAATATTTATCAAATGGAATTGATGCGAAATTAATTGATGCAAATAATATTTTGCATCGAAAAAGAATAAATCTAAATTTCAGCAATGGTCAATACTTATTGGGGGTAAGTCCTTTGTTATGTTCAAAGATGCCTATTAACTCGCTAATAAGCGGTTATGAGGCACAAATGAGCATCTTACAGTCAAGGGGTGCTATGGGTGTACTAAGTTCTAAAGTTGCAGATATGCCGATTCGAGATAAAAAGGGGTTGTATCAAGAATATTACAATAGTTTTGGATTGGGTGCTGACCAAAATAAAGTGATGATTACGAACGAAGCCGTAGATTATATACAAATGGGCTTGCCTATTTCAGAATTGCAAATTAATGAAACAAATTTAAGTTCGTTTGAGGCGGTTGGAGTTGCTTTGAATTTCAATATTTCTTTGCTAAAAAATACGGGTGCTTCAACTAGAGATAACATTTTGTTATTTGAAAAGCAATTGTGGTCAAACTGTTTAGTTCCTGAATTAAACGATTTTTATGTAGACTTGACAAACTCGTTAAAATATTTTTGGAAAGAAGATTTTACAATTGAGCCTGATTTTTCAAGCGTAGAAAGTTTACGAAAAGATAGTAAATTGTTAGCAGAAACTCATAAAATTCAGCTTGAAAGTGGACAAAAAACACCAAATCAAATTATTGAGGAAAATGGTGGCGAACGCTCAACACTTCCTGAAATGGATATGTATTATATCGCAGGAGGATTAAAACCAATAAATCAGCCTTATGTTGAACCGACTAAGCAATATTAATATTTGGATAAAACGGCAAATTTGCATTTTAATTATTCGTTTTTTATTTTTGCGAGTAAATCGTATGTTATGGAAACGAAAATTGATAAAAAGAAGTTAAAAAAAGACAAAGAAAAAATTGTCAAATCAAACGAAATTGTAAAAAAATGATTGAAATTCCAACATTTGAAACAAAAGAACAATTATACTCTTATTTAAGAGAAAATAAAAACATCTTTTTAACTGCGAAAAAATCAGTTACAAAATTCGCAGATAGTGTGAATTTTGGATTAGCCGAAATCATTGAAAATTCCGAAATAGTTTCAAAATCCGAAACAACATTAGATATTACCGATTTATCAAAATTTACGGTAAATGCTGTAATTAATACTACTAATTTATTGGATAGTCATGGAGACGTTCATATTGACGGAATTTGGAGTAAATCAATAAAAGAGCAAAAGAATTTATATTTGTTAGAAGAACATAAAATGTCTTTTAGAAATATCATATCGGATAAGGTTACAGCAAAAGTAAAACAAGTAAGTTGGGAAGATTTAGGTTTTGATTTTTCAGGAAATACTCAAGCATTAATTTTTGCGGCTGAAATTGAAAAGAACCGAAACGAATATATGGCAGAACAATATTCAAAAGGACGTGTTAAAAATCACTCCGTAGGAATGCGATACGTCAAGATTGAAATGGCAATGGATTCTGAAAATAAATATGATATTGAAGAAAAAGCAGTTTGGGATAAATACATCAATATTATTGCAAACAAAGAAGAAGCAATTGCAAAAGGTTATTTCTGGGCGGTTACAGAAGCTAAAATAGTTGAGGGGTCAGCTGTTCCACTTGGTAGTAATTTTGCAACCCCGACAATTAGCATAGGAAAAATTGAGCCGTTGAAGAACACTCAACAAAATAACGAGCCGTCAAAAGACACTCGACAATCAAAATCAAACAAAAAAGTATTATTTAATCTCTAAAATTTATCAAAAATGAAATTTACATTTAAAACAGCAGAAGAATTATCGGCAATGGACGATAATCAAAGAGCAACATATCACAATGCTATGAAAGCTCATTTGGAAAATATGGAATTAGAATTAGCAAAAAAAGCTACACCAGAGGAAGTAAAAAGTGCAAACAAAGAAGAAATTGAAGCACTTAAAAAAGAACTTTCAGAAATGAAAGAAACCGCAAAAACTCAAGGTGCTGAATTGACAGCAATGAAAGAAAATGCAGGCAAAGTTGAAAACTCAAAAAAGACTTTCAAACAGTTAGTAAAAGAAGCTTTAACAAGCGAAAGATTTAAAGAGTACACTAAACGAGGGTTTACAGGCAAATCAGGCGAAATTGAACTAAAAACAGTTGATTTAACCGCTGATTATACTGGAAACGTAATTATGATTTCAAGCACATCGCAAAGAGTTCTTGACGAACCAGCAAACAGACGTTTGAATATCCGTGACATTATGCCAGTTATGCCAACCGACAATCCAAACCATACATTCCCTGAAGTTTACGACTGGGATAAAAATGTTGCAATGGAAGCCGAAAATGGAACACTTAATGAAAGTGCTTTTAAAGTTCGTGAAAACTCAATTGGAACAAAACGATTAGGAACATACATTAAAATTTCTAAACGTATGTTAAAATCTGTTTCTTGGTTAGTTTATCATTTGTCAAGTAAATTGCCAGATGCTTTGAAATTCGTTGAAGATTTTCAAATTTTATTTGGAGATGGAGCAGGAAACAACTTAAGCGGTATTTGTAAAAATGCAACTGCTTTTGATTTGACTTACGCAACTTATGCTGGTGGAGCTTTCAGTTCTATCGCAGGATATGACGGAACAGCTAATACATTAGCAACTTTTGCTGCTGTTCATGGCTTAAAAAATGGCGATATTTTATCAGTTGCAAGTTCGACTGGTGCAACTTATGATGGCGACCATATCGTAAACGTAGTTAATTCAACGCAAGTATTGTTAAATCAAGCATACACTGCTGATGCTGGTATTGCGAACTGGACGGCAACGGCTAAAAATGCTTTGTATTTTAAAATTGACAATCCTCAAGAAATTGATGTAATTATTGCTGCAATTGCAATATTATCAAGAGGCGAGTATTTTGCAAGCGGAGTAGTTTTGAACCCGATGCAAATGGCAATAATTCGTACTTTAAAAGCAACTGATGATAATTATATCAAAGGTTCGATGATTGAAGTTAGAAACGGTATTACCTATATTGCGAATGTTCCAATTGTTGAAACCAACGCTATGCCAGCAGGTTATTTCTTGGTTGGAGACTTTCAAAAAGCTATTGAGCTTTTAGAATTTACCGCAATGACTTTAGAATTTGCAGACGATGTTTCTTATAAACTAAACAATGAGGTTGCTGCAATAATTTCCGAAGAGGTTATATTGCCAATATACAACAAGTATATGTTTATTTATGGAAGTTTTGCAAGTGCAATTACTGAATTAACTAAACCATAGTTACAATATAAATCGAATGCCCTGCCATGAAAATAGCGGGGTTTTCGTAGTATAAGACGTTAAATTTTAAAAACACATATCAAATGAAAAAATTAGCAATTATTTTAGTTTTATTCGCCTTTACCTTGAGTTTATCAGCTCAAATTTATGAAGGCAAAAAAGTACTTGGTCAATCCTCTGACACGATTAATAAAGACGGAATTAAAACGTATGACTTTAATATGTTTGGCGACAAGCCTTATAATTTCAGCGTATTAGTTAAAGTCGATAGTATCGCAGGATTTCCAAAAACAACAACAACTTTAGAATATTCCGTAGGTGGTTACGATTGGTTGCCATTGTATGAGAACGATTCTACTGTATTTTCAGTTACAAATGTTGCAGGAAATGACACGACCTTTATAATGTCGAATATTAATCAATTTATGGGTAATCATTTGCGAGTTAAAACAACGGCTGTGGATAGTGTCCAAACTGCAAAAGTTACGTATTTTATTAAAAATTGGTATATTAATAAATATTAGTTATGAAAATTATAATTGAAGGAAACGAACGAAAGGTTTTGACCTTTTTCAAACAAGCAAAAAATACAAAAGGAATTTCAGCTTTTGAAATTGAAGAAATATCAGAAAATGAAGTTGACAATGAGTTAATTGGTTTGTTAAACAGCGAAATTGAACAATTAAAAACTGAATTGTTGGAATTAAAAAACTCAAAAACAGTTGAAAATTTAGTTGAAGAGCCGAAAGTTATTGAAGAAACTGAAACAATTGAAAAAGTTGAAGTTGTTGAAGAAAAAGACGAAATTGAACCCAAAGAAGATAAAATAGAAATTAAACCGAAAGCAAAAGGCAGACCAGCAAAAAAATAATGTCGTTCACCGATAGTACATATTATAAAGGCTCTATAAAGTTACCAACGGCTATAACCGAAGGAGATTTAAACGATGATTTCGATTTGTTGATTGAACAAACGGAGGAAAAAATCTTAGTCGATTTATTAGGCTACGACCTTTATAAATCGTTTATTTTAGGATTAGCAGAAACAACACCATTACAAAAATGGTTAGATTTGCGAGACGGAAAAGAATACACGGTTGTTGATGGCGAAGGTCGGACAGTAATAGTAAAATGGGGCGGTTTAATTAATGCAGAAAAGAAATCTTTATTAGCCTTTTTTGTTTATTGCGAGTATTTAGAAAATGACTTTTTACATACTTCAACATCGGGAGCGAATAAGCAAAACGGTCAAAATTCAGAGCGTGCAACAATTTCGGATTTAAACACGAAATCACGAAAAGCGTGGAATAGCGGTTTGGACTTATACGGTTATGATATTGAAAGATTAATAGGTAAAAATGCAATTTTACGTTCAAAAAGGTATCAAAATTATTTATTGCATGATAGAAATGTTATAACTGACTATTATACAGAATTATTGAAACCAACAGCATACAACTTCATTTATGCAATGAATGAAATTGATGCAACTACTTATCCAAATTGGAATTTTACAATTAAAGAAAAAATTAATCATTTAGGAATATGAAAAAAATTATTTTAATTTTAGCGATATTTTGCTCATTTTTGACAGCAAATAGTCAAGTTACAAAAACGGTAAATATTGCCGATTTAACAACCGACACGACAATTTTTTTTACTAGAGATATATGTTATTATAATACGTCTTTAGGTTTTGCGGTTGTAATTGATGGATTAGCTGGCAGTGGTGGAACTTACGAATTTTTAAACAGTTATTCCGATACCGTAAAATTAGTAAAAACGTCAATGACATGGACGATTGCAACCGATACTATTTATGCTGTTTCCGATGTGTATATTCCTTTTACTTATGTCGGATTTAGAATAACAAAAGGAGCAATGACGTCGGGAACAATAAAGACTATTATAGAACGAAAAACACGTAAATAAAATGTTACAAACAGTTGATTTAGTTGGCTTGTTGGTTGACCAATTAAGAGAAACGTCAACTATAAGTAATGTTGTAAAAGCTGTAAATATCTACACGTTTATAACTGCTGATTTGAAAAGTTTAGCAGTTAATGACGAGCTTATTTTTCCTCAAATTTCAGCAACACAACTTTTTAAAATAAAAACAATTGACGTTTTAACGAATAAATTTACAGTCGAAAGTACGACTAATTTATCAACTGTAACTTATTGGAAGGCAGCAAGTCCATTTTATTATTACGGCACGCCTTTAGCTGTTAATAATGAATTTTTATTAAAAGAAAAATCAAGGGGTATTTTTATATTTTTATTCGAGCTTTTGAATCAAAAAATTGACAATGACGTAAATAGTTCAATTGATTTCGATGTCCAATTAGATATGTATTTTATGAAATATTCTCAGGTTCAAGATTGGACGACTGAAAATCATTATAGAAATGTCATTGACAAAACTCAAGAGATTGTTTTTTCGTTTATTGACGTTTTAAACAACGATAGTAGAGTTTACCGACCTAGCAATATTAGCAATCCATTATTTGCCGATTGGGGTACATTTTTAAAAGATAAAGGCTTTACCGATAGAATATTAGACCAGCATTTTAGCGGGTCAGGATTAAATTTCACATTACCAATTAAAAAAATTACATCATGTTAAAAAACACATTATTATTAATATTTATCGTATTATCGCTAAATATATTTGCACAAAATGAAGGTGTTATTATCGAGTTAGATAAATCGGCAAATGATACAACCTCGTTAAGTAATCGTATAAATGCTTTAGATACAGGCAAAGTTTCGACAAGTGGCGATACAATTTGGGGCGAAATATTTTTTAGAGAAAATATAAACATAGTAAGTCCAATATTATTAGATTCTTTGCAAGAAATCATTATGTATCAGAGAAAAATAGATACCCCAGATACAGCAATTGTAACAATTGAAAGTGATATATCTACGCCATTTATAAAATTAAAAACAGAGCTAAATGGAGATATAGGAAGTATGAGTATAAGTCCGTATGGCGTTATAATAAGTGCAGGCGGTATTTCAGGTACATCAACGATTTCGTCAAGCATAATCGCACTAGACGGAACGTTTGTAAGTCCAACCGATACAATAGCAGATGGAGATACAACCCCTGATGTTAGTGGAGGAAATTCATACGTTTATATTGGAACATCAAGTATAACGGTTACAACATTAGATAATGAGGTTGTAGATGCTATTTATGAGATAAGAGGAGGTTCAGATACTTTTACGGTAACAATAAATGACGGTGGCAACTTTTATTTGAATGGAAACGTCAATTTTACTATGGGAATTTACGACAATATTTATTTAAAATGTGTAGCAATAGACACGTTTGTAGAAGTTTCAAGAAGCAACAATTAATGAAACTATTTTTTTTAATATTATTTCCGTTTGCTTTGTTGGCTCAAATGCCGACAACTACTAAGTATTGGAACGCTTCGACTAATAATATTATAGTTGTTGGAACTGACACTCTTATAGCTATTGGAACAGACACCATAAAGTTAAGCAATATTGATTGGTCGATTAACGGATATATTCAAGGAATACCGTTAAAAACAAAAGCTACATTTACGCAATATCACAATTCAATAGCCGTAGATACTGTTTTCTTTAATAGGAATGTACACCCTTGCACAGTATTTGGCAATGTTGACTATTTAAACCAAATTTATTTTAAGTTTACAAATGCTGTTTTAGATGTTAACGGTTGCGAAGATGTACCTAAACAAATAACTGAAATAGCGATTTACGACACTGCGTTAACCGGATTAAATATCAAGTACGCAAGTGTTTATTTTGGAGTTCCTGACAAAGATTTAACGGCTTTAGAAGTCGGAGCAGGAAAGACTTATGCAACTGTTCAATTAGCGGTTACGGCTGCGACTGCTGGCGACACTATTTATATTTATTCTCAACAAGTTTACAACGAGACTTCTTTTATTTCAGTCGGTAAAACGGTACATTTAAAAGGAGTTGGTTATTGGCAAAACGAACAAGGCGGTTCAAGTGCTTATGCCTTTCTATTGAGCAATGCTTCTGGTACTTCAATTAGCGGAATGACATACGCAAATGACGGAACTAGAACGTATTTTATATTTGACAACGGAACAGACCAAGAAGTATATTTAAGCAACAATTATTTAAACTTAAATTCATATTTGAATTATCGAACAACTACGTCAACAGGTTGGACGATGAACAATTGTGTAACTAATAAAATGCGATGGTTACCCGGTATAACGATTACCTCATGTTATTTAATGAACAACTACGATTCTAAATGTACATTGCCGTTGGTATTAACTAATAATCTTTGCACAAATCTAAATGGTCAACCTATATTTCGTATTGGTTCGGCTTCTTGCATAAGCAAAGGAAACACATATAAAGTTAAAAATGATGCTTTTCAAATAGCTTTAACTCATGCAGGCGACAGCCTTTCAATGCGACATGATACTCTAATTAGCGATGATACAGCGATTGAAAGCTATATCACTAAATTAGACACTTCAACAGGCTACACGCTATATATTTACGATTGTTATTTTATAAACAATATCGCAACAGGAAACGCTTTTATTCGTGTTTATAATGTTGGATTCGAGTGTATTTCTAATTCGTTTATCTGTAATTTTCCTACGGCATTTTCAAACGCTTACTTTACTCATTATTCAGGGGTTTACAACGTACAGCCTTGTAAAATGAATTATAACTACTCTTATAGTAATTATATGACTGGAAACGGATTATTTGTCGGAGCAGAGGACACTACTACGAATGTGTGGAATGGTTGCGAAATTATCGGAAATCATGTTATTGCTGGATTCAATTACAATCCATTGGCAACAGGCTTTTATCATAATATTTTCTACAATAACGGCTACAATGCTGTTATTAAGTATAACATAAGCGAGGACGGTCAATACGGTTACGTTATAAAGAACGGCAAAAATAACTTACCTTATACATCAGGCGGAGTGTTTTACAACCTTGCGATTAACTGTACAAGAGGTTTTCACTTCGCAGGAATGAGCGACTGCAATATTTATAATAATACAGTCGTTAACGACATTAACCACTCTACTAATAGCATGATTGGGTTTTACGTGCAAGGCAACAATGAAGAAATTGCAGATTCAATTCGATGGAGCAAAAATTTAACATTTAGAAACAATCTTTACTTTACGGATTTAGTAAATACTTCAATCGCGTATTATCTAGTTATTCAAGATGGAACGGAACGCAACGGCATCACAATAGAAAACGCTTTAGTTTATGGCTCAAATGAGATTCTTTGGGTCGGCGGTCAGAATTATACAGCATTAGCAGAATGTCAAGATTCAAGTTGGTTAGCGAACTCAATCAATGCAAATCCAAGTTTAACAAACGAATATCGTTTAAAAAACGGCTCAGTCGCTTTAGGTAGTGGTTTAAAACTTCCATATCCTTACAATATTGGCTTATTAGAAAATAGACAACCACTTGCACCAACAACCATAAACCAAGGCAACATTTGGGATTTAGGTGCTTATCCTAGAAACATTCGATACCCCTTAATTAGCAACGGTAAAATAGTAACAATTAATAATCAAATCTTAGTAACAGAATGAAAACAATATTAACAATTTTATTAGCTTTAGTTAGCTTAATTTCAGTAGGACAGATAAATGGTTTAGGCACATTCTACGCTCCCGAAATTTCCGCAACAGGAAAAATTACAACGCCCGAAATTTATTTTGAAAATACTTTAAAATCTACATGGATAGGTGCAGGTCAGAATAGAATAGAACATGCTAGCGGTCGGAATACTGCAATCGGTTACGGTGCTTTAGGTGCTGGTGCAAACACAAACAAACAGTATAATAGTGCATTTGGCTATATGGCTGGTAGTGGTTGCCGTGGTGCTAACAATGTGTTTTTTGGGTATTTGTGCGGAAATAACAACACGGACGGCGACAATAATGTGTATATCGGCTACGCTGGTGGCTGGACAATGACCACAGGCGACAATAATATATTTATTGGAAATAATTCAGGACAAACCGGGTTAGGTTTGTTGAGTGGAACATCTTCAAATCGTTTCCAAATAGCCAACTCAACGACTTTAGCAAGTGTATTAATGAATTTCGATATTGCAGCCGATACAGGCTCTATATATGCAAGTACGAGAATAAAAGGAGATTTTACAGTAACAGGAACGATGCAGTCAACTGGCTATTTGCTAAACGAAAACCCACATGCTTTTTTCTCTAAACGTGATACTTCTGGATTTACACTAGCTTTAGAACAATGGGGTTGGAAATCATTTACAGGATTATCAGATATTGAAAGTTATCAAGTAGAACGATTAACAAACGATACAATGCAATATCAAGGCACAAGAAATTGCCACATGGATATTAAAGTAAATATGAATGCAACCACTTCTAGTGCAAACGATGATGTATGGCTTAGAGTTGTTAATGTTAGAACAGGATTTATAACTTATGGAATGGCATTAAGTGGAGGTGCTAACAATTATAGTAGTTGGAAAATAATTGAGTATGATGTCGATTGTCAGCCATTAGACAAGTACGTAATTCAAGCAAGAAACAAAACGAACGGCAATGATTTAACAATCTACTCGGTTACAATTGATATCACAGTAAATCATTTTGAATAAGTTATGCGAAATTTCGGAATAAAATATGTTTTGTTTGTTTACATAATTATTTTTATATTTATTGCGACTATTTATTTAATTAATATATATGTCTAGTTATGACAAAATTCTTTAATTCTAAGTTTTTCAGCGGTATATTACAGCCTGTATTTACAGCAGTTTTATTAGGTATGTTAACAAGTTTTATATATTATGGCAAAACAATTATAAGCCAGCCTGAAACAAATAAAACGCTATTGAATAATGATAAAATGCTATTTGAGAACTGCGAAAATATAAATAAATTTTGCAATGAAAAAAATGAAAATACCAACAAGAGAATTGACCAGTCGCAAGATGAACAAAGGACAACTAATATAGAAATTCTTAATGCTTTAAAAGACATAAAGACCGAAATTGCCAACACGAACAAAAAAACTGATTTCATATATTTGAACTCAAAAGATTTGAAAAAATATTTAGATTTATTTAACAAACAAACAACACAAAACAAATGAAAAATTTAATCTTATCAATCGCATTAGTTCTAACTTTAACAGTTAGCTTTGCACAGCCAAAACCACAAATTACAGTAGAAAATAAAGAATTTGTTATCTCCGATTCTTTAAAAAGTGAATTAAAAAATGAAGCACTTGCATTGTTGCAAGATTCTTTATTCAGAGCAGAATTATATACTGAAATTCAAAACGAGTACGAAAACAAGCCCGAATCCGAAAGCTCAATCTGGACTTGGATTATATGGATTTTAAGTAGCATATTAACAATACTTGGAATGTTTATCGCAAAGATGCCTACAACTTCAACACTATGGTATCTTCAACCAATACAAGTGATTATAAGATTTGTATTGAATAATGTTCTTGCTCCTAAAAATTTGAATGAAAAAGGAACTGAACACAAAATTTGAGTTATGAAATGGTGGCAGAAAATAATATTTTATCTAACTTTAGGGTTTATTTGGGGCTATATTTTTAAAGATAATTTAAGCAAACCTGACGAGGTTACTAATATTGACAATGATATTAAGGTAAAAGGAAACAAAGCACCGATTGAGGTAAATAATGAACCGGTAATTGAACCGGATAAAACTAGAAAAGAGAAACGTGTTGAGAAAAAAGCTAAACGAGTTGATAAGCGAGAGGCTAAACAACATAAACGAGATTTATAAACAACTTGACAACGAAGTTGAGAATCTTAATGAGATTAGTCGATACGTTAATCCAATAGGGTTTAGAAAGCCATCGTTAAAACCATATCGAGAATTATATAAAAAACTAAATAAGTATGCAAAAGATAAGCGAAAGAGGAATTAATTTAATCAAAGAGTTTGAATCTTTAAGTTTAAAAGCCTATTTATGTCCTGCTGGTGTTGTTACAATTGGTTACGGAACGACTAAAAACATAACTATGGGAATGGAAATAACTAGAGAGCAAGCCGAATTTAGACTAAAAGAGGACATTGAACAATGGGAAAAGTACGTTAATAATCATTTAAAGGTGGTTGTTAATCAAAATCAGTTCGATGCCTTAGTTTCTTATTGCTATAATACAGGAGGCTCGGAAACACTATTTAAGTTGATTAATGAAAAGGCATTAGATATTTATATACAAAAGTGGTTTACGGAGCATTACATCACAGCAAAAGGCAAAGTATTAAATGGATTAGTTCGCAGACGAAAAGCGGAATGTGATTTATATTTCACACCAATATTATAAGGCTTGTTAATTCGAGCCTTTTTTATTTACATTCGTCAAAATTATAAATACGTTCGTCAAAATTTAGATTTTCGTATTGATATAATGATTATTTTCGTAATCATAAACTAAACTTAATTTAAAAATGGAAGGACAATATGTGATTATAGACCTTAGAGATATGGGTTTTATGAAGAATGATAAAGGTCAAATAAACTATTACGACACCGAACAAGAGGCTTGCGAAATATGCGGAATTTATGAGTTTGAAAACGCTTGGGTAATGAAATTAATTTATAACCATATAGAACAATAACCATGAAACGAACACAATTTAAAGTCGAATTTGCGAATGGAAATATCGAAACAATTCACGCTTTTTCTATTGAGTATTGCATATTGTCGGCTTTAGATTTTGCATATAAAAGTGGGTGGAGTTTAGAAATTAAAAAAATAACAGACGAAAAAGGAAAAATTTACACTAACATAAAAATTCAATACGATGAAAAATAAAGTAGAAAAAATATTAGCTTATACAGTCGTAGTAATAGCTGTATTGTTAATGTGCGGACTTGAAAGTATTATTGATAATTTACTAACATTAATAAAATAAAAATGGAATTAAGACACCCAATGGACACCCATGTAAATAAAACGCTTGAATTTATTAATCAAAAAACGAAAATGATAAATGACGGCTATTCACGTGAACAAATACGGTCAGAATGTTTGACGTTTGTTATGCGACAGAGTGTTGGAGTGCAAACGCTAGACAGAATGATACATAGAAGCATGGAACTTTACGCAGAAATAATTTTAAAAACTAAATAAAATGGAACTAAAACACAAACGAACAACTCGTACAATCGAGTATGACTTCGGAAGATTTCAAATTGAGATTGAAAAAGAAGACGGTAAAGAACCTAAATTAACTTGTACAACTGAAAAGCAAGAGATATTTCACAATATTTCGCAGTTGAATTTAGAAGAAATAACAGAGCTACATAGCGTAGTAATTGCGTGTTATGCTTCATTTACTAAACACGTATAAAAATGGATAACTTTAGATTGGAAATAAACTACAATGACGGTTACAATAATATTATACCGTTGTTGTGCAAAGGCTTCGTTCAAAACGAGGAATCAGATGCCGATATTTGTTCATGTCAAGACTTCGAGATTGACCTAGATAGTATTGAGGTAATTGTTCACAACGATAATGAGCGTGTAAAGCGACTAATCGACATCACTCACATCATTGATAAAGACCACTTCGACATGATTGAAGCGGTTTGTTTAGAGGAATTGAAAAAAGAAAAGAGTATTAATATGGTTAATCGGTAGCGGTAGCGGTTAGGCTAACGGTTTAGAATAAGAACAGTGGCTTTGCCTGTACAAGTTTCGCTTATGAAAATAAGATACAGTGTTTGACAAGCCATCGGTTAGGAAACCAAGTGCCATTGTTTTTATTATTAATCTTAAAATATTGATACAATGAAAATTAAAAAACAAAAGAACTTTAAAAACGGTAGCGTTTATTGCCTCGAATTAGAGGACGGAATGTTAATTGAAACTACCGATACTTTTTTACCTTACTATACAAAAGATGCAATAGGTAGAAAGCAAAATATGCTAGACAATTACGAATTAAGCGACCGTTCGGAACGCTGGATGGTTGGAGTAAGCGTAATGAGTGGATGCCCTGTAAGATGCAAATTTTGTGCAACTGGACAAATGAAAAGTTGGCGTAATTTGACTTGGCAAGAAATTACAACCCAAGTTGAGTTTATAATTGCTAAAAACAACATAAACCCATTGGATAGTAAAGAGTTTAAAATAAACTATACCCGAATGGGAGAACCGTTTTTAAATATTGAAAACGTAAAAAAGGCAATTGAAAAAATAAGCCAACACTACCCAAATACACACCACTATATTTCAACTATTGGTTTGAAAGATGCTGATTTTACTTGGATAAAAGACAATCTGACGCTGCAACTTTCTTTGCATAGCTTGGATGAAGAGCATAGGAATTGGCTAATACCATTCAAAAACAAAATGACCATTGAGCAACTTGGAAATGTAAGAACCGAAAGCAATTTGAAAACTACCATAAACTTAACGCTGGTAGAAGAAAAAGACTTTGATATTAAAAAGATTAAACAACATTTTGATAAAGATAAATTTTTCATAAAAATAAGCCCAATAAACCCGAATACTACTTCTGAAAAGAATGGGCTTGGAAGTGGAGTAGTAGAGGGAATTAATTTAATTTAATACATAAAGCAATGACTGAACAAATTAAAAGTCAATTAGAAGAAAACGGCTATGATTTTGCCGTTGCCGTAGCAACTCAAAGTGAGATTGAAAATGGCGCAGCCTGTGGACAATTGTCAATTATCACAGACTAAAATCTAAATGCTTGGCACGGACGTTCAATCGGAGCGTCTTTGCCTTGCTACTAACGATGAAGCTATAACCAATAAATGAGACAAGGATGTAAAATAATAGACTTAGGCGAATCTACTGCAATAATGTGCGGAGGCGAACCAACTGACCATGTATGTAATGAAAATGCTATGGTTTACGAAGCTTTTGATAAACAGTATTTTTTTGAAGATATAAAAGAAGCTGGTATATGGTATGATGATAATTATAAATCAGTTAAAAGCGGAAGTGTAGCCTGTTCAATTTGTCATCGAGCTGCAATTGATAATGCGATGTGGATTTTTTAATTGGCTATAACGGACGGGGCTTGGCGATAGTGCCACCAAGCAACCGATAAAATTCAAGGCACAAAGCTGATTGGTGGCATTTTGCCAAGCCCTTGTTACCTGTCAGTTTATTTTACTAAGGGAGGCATTAAACAAATTTAAAAATGAAAACAATATTAACAGGAGTAACGGCTTTTCTTGCCTACTTAGGAGCAGTAGCATCATCAATTTGGGCGATAGTAGAATTTATACTCTACTTGGTGAAGGACAAAGTTTTTAATTGGTGGAGCGTTTGGATGATTTTAATATGTGCAGGAGTAGCACTATTGATGTTTATTGCAAGTGCTGTGTTCGCAGTTAAAAACAAGAGCGAAATTAAAAACTTTACAGAGGTAGGCAAGAAAAGCCGATTTCAAGAACGACTGGAACAAATGCAGAAGGAGCGTGGGGTAAAATAAATTGCAGGTAACGTTTGTGGCTATTACCAGTAAAGGATTACGGAGCGATGCACTATCAACCGATACCGAACTGGATGCGAGCTACAACGTTTGATTAACCACTAAAACCTTTATTGGTTATAGCTTGTGTTACCTGCTGGTGTTTGTACTAATTTATTAATATTCTTAATTTTACGATATGAAAACGATTAAAAATAACAAAGGAATTGAAACGCTAATATTCGCTGAAACATTTGAATTTGAAGCGTATGACCAAATTAAAAAACTGGTAAACTTTGAAGCGTATGAAAATGCAAATGTGCGAATTATGCCTGATGCACACGCTGGTAAAGGTTGTACAGTTGGTACAACAATAACTATAACCGACAAAGTAACTCCAAATTTGGTAGGTGTTGATATTGGTTGCGGAATGCTTACAATTAAGCTCAAAAACAAAGAAATTGACTTTGAAAAACTGGACGAAGTAATTAAAACTAAAGTGCCTTGTGGTTTTAGTGTTCACGAAAAATCAAAGAAAGATTTCGACTTTACAAATTTACGCTGTGAAAAACACGTTAATTTAAGCCGTGCAGTGCTTTCAATTGGTTCGCTTGGTGGTGGAAACCATTTTATTGAAGTCGGCAAACATGAAATAACTGGCGAACTGTATTTGATTATACATTCAGGAAGCCGAAAATTAGGCGGTGATACTTGTAAGTATTACCAAGATAAAGCCTTTCAAAATGCCAATGAAATGAGCAAAGTTGTTAAAAATGCAATTGACAAACTAAAAGCAGAAGGTAGAGAAAAAGAAATTGCAGCCGAAATTAAGAAGATTAAAAAGCCTGTAACCGATAAGGATTTAGCCTTTTTAACTGGTAATAACTTTGCCGACTATATGAATGATATGGCTATTGTTCAAAAATTTGCGACTTTGAACCGTGAAACAATGGCTGAAATTATTTTAAAAGAAGCTGGTTTGCAAGAAGCTGAACGATTTGAAACAATACACAACTACATTGATTTTAAACGCATGATTTTGAGAAAAGGTGCGGTTTCTGCTGAAAATGGGGAAACATTGCTTATTCCAATTAATATGCGTGATGGTTCTTTATTGTGTATTGGCAAAGGAAATGAAAACTGGAACTATTCAGCACCTCATGGAGCAGGTAGATTAATGAGCCGAAGCAAAGCAAAAGAAGCTATTAATATGGCTGATTTTGTTGAAACAATGAAAGATGTTTATACAACTTCGGTTGTTACTGAAACTTTGGATGAAGCTCCACAGGCTTATAAATCAATTGATGAAATTAAATCTGCAATTACTGAAACCGTTGATATTATCGGAGTGATTAAACCACTCTATAATTTCAAGGCTCATTAATGGCTGTGCAGTTTCTTACACTTGCAGGTAACGGCTGCAAATATGAAACGGCAGGGATTAAGTGCAAAACCCTATCAGCCGACCACAAATGATGAATAGTAGCACACATTATAATTCAGTAATACTGCCCTGCTGTTTTATATTTGTTGTTATAGGCAGTGCAATTTTAACGATATGACTAAATTAAAAGCAGTAAACGTATTTTTCTTTCAGTGGTTTTTTGTTCGACTTACAAAATGTACTGAGAAGCGAATTGAAAACTATACATTACATAGTTTCGATTTAATGGCAGATGGTAATATAGCATCAAGAGGAACTGGGGGGAAAACAAAAACCTACCAATGGTATAGTTTTCAATATTGGATATTACCTTGTACTGGTTGGTGGAACGAATTCATTTATTTGAACAAAAAACCAAAGTTTATTAAATGCACCAAACCGTATTGCCTATAACGGACGGCGGTATGAAACGTTGGGGTTTTCGGAGCTGCGAATGTATCCCCCGATACCGAACCTTGATGCGAGGTAGAACGCTCGATTAACCACTTAACCCCCAATGTTTTATGACCGCTTGTTAGGCACTGGCGATTTTTATTTTTATCATTTTATCTGTCAATTTGCTGCAATGTTTCCACGTGCGTTTGGGTAGGCAAGCTCTTTGGCTGGTTTTGGTCGCGTGTTGGATTTTTGTGCGACCAGCCAATGTGCTTGACTACGAAGCGTGGGCTTATAAATCAGGCATAGAACAAACTTCTGTTATTTTTTTCCAATTAAAAGAAACATCAGGTGTACCATTTGTCTTTACTGTTAAATTTAATGAATTCCATAAAATAAATTCATATTTTAGAAACTCAACCTTACTTTCATCACCAGCTTTTCTATTTGGATTTCTTTTAATCATTCCTCTCGCCTCATAATCTTCCAGCATTATTTCTCTGATTTTCATAATCTCATATTTGCCCCTGAATTGATTACATAAGTTGTCCAAATCAAAAATCAAATCTAAATGGTGACCAGTAATTAAAACCGTTTGTGTAAAGTAGTCTTGGAATATTTTACTGTTTGGACCATTAACTAAGCCTAAATGATAAAGTTTAAAACCCTCCTCTGTTAAATGACCAATTGAATCAACTACTCCAATATGTTTTAAAAATGTAACAAAATTTTTCTTAATAGAATTGTAATAATTATCTCCAATAAATGATGTATCAGCATCTTGTCGTAAGTCTGCTATAGCCTTTCCTTTAGTTGCTCCAGATAACTTTTTAAGTGCTGCTATTTTCTTCTCAAAAAAGATAATATTCTTTCTTCCAGACAAAGTTTCAATGAAATCTCCATTCATATCCTTAATTGCAGTTGGAGTTAATGTTTTTAAAACACTATTTGGAACTAAATATGTTTCCCAACAATAAGCAAATGCATCGCCAGTAATTTGGCCTATTTTTTTTAAATAATAGCAATGGAGAATTAAATGAAATAAAGGTATTGGCATATCTAAGTGTTTTGCCCAAAACCTACCACTTGCTATAGCTTTAAATTCCTTTGTTTTAGTTAGAGTATTTACATTATGAATAAGCGAAACTTTTGTTGGTGCATTGTTCTCATAAACAATTAAACCGACTGGTAGACTTTCTTCAATTTGGTTTTGATATAAATTTGTCATGTAGCCACCAATATCATAATCCTCTAATGTTTGTGGCACAATAAGGTATGACAAGTTGCTACTATTTAAATATGCAATAGATTGACCCAACCCCGTCAAAATACCTCTTTTAGTTTCTGTGGGTGGCTTGAACTCAAATGTTACCATTAACTTTTTTGCATCATCGTAGAAGGCTGCATCAGGAGAAGGGAAACTGCTATCACAACCAACTCTATAAAAATCTAAACCTACATCTGTGCAACATTTCCATGCACCTGATTTAAAATTTGCTAAAACTGAATCAGTTGTTGCTTTTGCAAGAAGATGATGATTTACTGACATAATATTATTTTTCTAACATTGAGTATTTAGCTAAATGAGTCGCACTTTCTTCACTCCATTCTTTATTTATTACTGTTCTAAGCCTTTCCCCAAAAATTTGAGCGACTAAACAAGGGAAAGCATTACCTACTTGTAAACATTGATTTATTATTGGACCAACAAATTCATAATTATCTGGAAACGTTTGAATTCTTGCAGCTTCCCTCACAGTTAAAGTTCTATTTAATGTTGGATGAACAGGGAATGCATTATGACCAGGAACAATAGTGCCAGCAGGTTTTTTCCTATGTAAACGTTTAAAAACATGACTGTAGTTTGCCATTGGTTTGCCAGTCTTAGTACCATTCTTCAAGTGTTCTGGTAAAGATTCAATTTCCAATTTTTGTCCTTCTTTTATGTATGAAAATCTTTCCACAATTATTGGAGAATGGTTTGGTGCAAAATGATTTTGATATTTGCCTAATGTTTTTTCGTTAGATAAGTCAGTTAAAACTTCACCAACTGTTCTGTATGGCAGTTGCCATGATTCAGGTGTTTCAAAATATTTTGGTTTTGGAAATGGAATCATGAGGTCTGTCTTAGTACCAAACAAAATAAAGCGCTTTCTCAACTGAGGAACACCATAATCTGCTGCATTTATGATTTTTATTTCCGTTTTATATTTATGTTTTAAAAAATAATTTCTTACTTCCTCAACATAAGAACCACTATGTGCTGAAAGAATACCTGGAACATTTTCCATAATAAACCAGTTTGCATTTGACCTTATTACAATATTTGCAAATGCAAACACCAAATCGTTTCTTTTGTCTTTTTTTAAATCATGATTCTTTGTGTTTACAAATCGTCTTTTCCCAAAAATAGAAAATCCTTGACAAGGAGGCCCTCCAACTATTAAATCAACTTTTTCTTTTTTCAACCTATCAGCTACTATCTTTTGATTTTTAGGGTCAGCTAGGTCTATTTTCAAACATTCATGGGAAGAATGGTTTCTACGATATGCTTCAACAGCATATTCATCAAAATCTGCACCTAAAACACATTCAAGTCCAGCAGCTTCTAAGCCTTGCGTAAAACCACCAACACCACTAAATAAATCAGCGAATTTTAAATTTGCACGCCCATTTTTCTTTACTGTGTTAACTTTATGACGAGAAAATTTAGTGCCAACTTTTGCTTGACCATCAGGACTTATTCCATCATATTCAATTTCATTAATAAAATTTGCAACGCATTCTGCCAACTTGGCTGCAAGTAATGGAGGCACAGCATTACCAACAAGAATACATTGGGAACGTCTATCCCCTCTAAAAATAAAATAATCAGGAAACGTTTGAATTCTTGCAGCTTCACGAGCTGTCAAACTCCTATTTAAAACTGGATGAACAGGTAAAGCATTATTGCCAGGAACTATTGTTGATGAGACTTCCTTTCTGTTTAATCTTGTGTATGTATTTCCAAAATTTTTCCTTCTAATTTCTTCAGGAAGTTCCTCAGGTTTTGGCAATTTTCCACCTTCTGGGATAAGTTTATATCTTTGAACAACTATTTCATTGTGATTTAATGGAACATGATTTGGGTATCTATTTTCTAGTTGCATTAAATCGTTTATAGCTTCACCAACATTTGAAAAGGCACTTATTCTACCAAATGATTTTGAATTTGGTTTAGGGAATCTAAATGACCTATTAATCTTAGTACCGAAAATTATTATCCTCTCCCTTTTTTGAGGTACGCCATATTTAGACGAATCAATCATAGAGTAAGAAACATTATAACCAATTTCTAAAAATGCATTTACGACTTTATCAAAAAAACGACCTTCAAACATTGTAAATAATCCTTTCACATTTTCAAAAAGAAAACATTTGGGTTGTATTGTCTCCACAATCTTCACATAATTTTCAAACAGATAATTTCTAGGGTCTGATGAATTTTTATTCCCCATATTTGAGAAACCTTGACAAGGAGGTCCACCAATTAGCACATCAATTTTGTTTTTACCAATCAAATTCTCTATTTCTTCCTTAGAAAGCAACCTGACGTCTTTTCTTACGAAAGGTGTTGATGGAAAATTATAATTGTAAGTAGTCTCTGCTTGAGGCATAATATCAGATGCAAATACACAGTTAAACCCTGCTTCTTTAAAACCTATGTCTAACCCACCAGCACCAGTAAATAGAGAAACTACATTTAATTTATTTTTAGATTTGCCGTTATATAAATCACTATCGTTGTATTTTGCTAATTCCAAATCACGAAACAATTCCAATTGTTGGTCGGAAACCATTAATTGTGGAGCTTCTTCTTGTAGAATATATGATTTTTCTTTTACTGTCATTTTTACTCGAACCTATTAGATTTTAGTTGTCTTCTTAAAATACTTAACCTTCTCTTCTGCAACCTTTAGGACATCATTAGCACAGTCTTCTTTCATTAATTCAAAAGCAACTTTGTCACTCAAAAATGAGATTAGTAGTTGTTCTGAGTCTATTGAAAAAATTTCACCCAATTTTTCAATCATTTCTTTATTCGCAGTTCGTTCATTTCTTTCTATTTTCCCAAGTGTCGATGGGTCAATGTCAAGCTGGGCTGCAACTTTCCTAAGAGGAAGTCCCTCACCTTCCCTAAGTTTTCTAATTAACTCTCCAAAAGATTCTTTTTGTATCATAACATTTTAGTCCTGACAAATATTGTCCAAATATAATATGTCCCTATAAATAAAAAGTATCTATTATCAAAAATTTATTAACAGTCTTTCAACTTGTCATCCAATAGGGTGGTGGGTGGGCTTGGGTGCGTCGGCAAGAAAACAGCTCTTTTGCAAACTTTGGTTTTGTGTCGGCTGGAGCGGTTTGCAAATGTGCTGTTTTGTGGGTCGGCTGTTTCCATTTTCTTGTCTTTTTGCAGCAAAATTATCTACGGTCGTTTATCGTACCCGCTTGTGCCTAACGTTCCCGTGGTTGGGACAGTTGGGGAGTTAAACGCAACTATCTCATCCCACGGTAAAAACATACTAAAATAGTAAAAACTTTCGTATCTGCATCATCCGCCCCAATTGGCTTAACCACGTGTTAGCGTTTCGTGCTTTGTTTTCCTGTCTGTCAATATTTTAGTTTGCTTATCTCTCAATTTGTCTTTCTTTCTGCGGTGGGGCATTTTTAAAATTTCTTTTTCATTGGGTTGGATTGCAGGCTCTTTGACAAAGCTTTGGTTATAGCGCTGGCTTGTGAGGCTTTGGCAATGTGCCTGCAATGAGGGTTAGGCTAAAACGTAACGGTCTTGTCAGCCCATACAACAAGATTTACACAGTCAATCATAGTTGAAATTGGACATGCTTCTGTTTCATTCAATTGTCTTGATTTCAAACAAGTTCCACATGCAAGTATTTCACCGCCAACATTTACGAATGCTTTTAATTGTTCGTCAACATTGTATTTATCATGTGTCAAACCTTCACATTCAACGGCTTCTCCCATTAAAAACACTTTAACTTCATGTCCTTGTTTCTTTGCTGTTACTGCGAACCGAAAAGCATTCCATGACTTTTCTAATTCTTTTGTCTCAATAATAATTCCGATTTTCATAAATTAAAAATTTTACAAATTTACATATTCCAGCGCCAAATTAATATCATCACCAGAAAAACACTTCCATAAATAACTGGTATTAGATAAGTTGTTTTGACTGATTTTTCTAAGCCCTGTTTTTTATTTTGAAGCCTGATAACTTTCACACTCAAATATATACCAATACCTATTATTCCAGTCATTAGAATTGAAATACCAACATTCAACCAATTTGGTGTTTGCGAAATAATAATTTCTTTATCAATAATTCTTTGGGCTGTTGTCAAGCCTGTAATGTCATCAAATAAGTGATTAAAATACGGTATTCTTGAAGTAGTTTTTAAGATTGCCTTGTCAAGATGTGCGGCTGCAATGATTGGAATAAAAGCAATACCATAATTTAAAAAATATTCTTTAATCTTAATTTTCGCTTTTGTGATACTGGAAACTAGCCAAGGTAGCAACCAAATTATTGTCGGAATTACTCCAAATATTATTGTTCCTTTGATTAATCCAACAATGAATTTGTTTTCAACTGAAAGCGGATTAATCAGCAAGTTTGGAAGATAGTTTAAGTAGGCATCTGTAACTTTCCATTCTGACCATATTTCGGAAATTACAAAGCCTGAAACAACTAAAACAAATACCATTTCAGCAATTTTCAACGGTTTCAATTGGAATAAATCATTTGCGAACCCAATATATCTGAATTCAGGGTTTGGTCTGTTTATATTGGGTTCTGACTGATATTCATTGCAGGTTTTCAAACAGCCCGCACACAATATGCAATTGGCATTATCTGTAATATTTGCAGGATATAAATCAACTCCGCAACTTTTAACATTCAGGTTGTACTGATATTTCTTGTGAATACAAGATTTGTCTTTACAGGTGTCACAAATATTTTTGTTTTTTACCCGCCAACCGAAAAATGAAAGTCTTGAATACAAGCCCAACAAATAACCAACTGGGCAGACATAACGACAAAAAGTATTTTTCTCATAAATGCTTCCGATAATTATTGAAACTCCAACAATCACTAGCAGATATATTGCCATAAAAAAAGGATTGCGATGTATTGCAAAACCTTGAATTCCGACAAACAGGATTATGATATAAAAAATGGTAATCGCCCAACCTGAAAGCAACCATTTTGGGCGTTTCCGTTTTAGCCCTATTTTAGCAAAAAAAGTAGTGATTATTTCCACTGGGCATACCATACACCAAATGCGTCCAAAGAAGATTGCCATTATAACAATAGCAGGCCACCAATAAGACCAAACTATTAAATTACCAAGGTTTGTGTTTCGCAAATGTTTGAGAAATTCTGCATCTGTTGAATAAGCCATTAAGCCCGTTACAATTAGAACTATATACGCAACAAGAGAAACATATTTCAGCGAAATCGGGAAATACCATTTTTGAAGTAATGTATTGAATTTCTTCATTTTCAGCGTTTTTTAGATTAATCCTAGACCTAAAGCAATTGAGATTATAATAAGCATAACGGCTACAATAAGTTGAATGCTTCGCAATGTTACTTTTTTGAGTAACTTTTTGCCAAAATATGCACCTGCTATTGCTGCAAGAGTTGCCGAAATTAAAAGTGTAAGGTTTTCGTGTAGGTTTGCAGAAGTAAAACGAGAAGCATAAACTGTTAATCTTGTAAAGTCAACCAGAGAGGCAATTACTACACCAGTTGCTATATATGCTTCTTTTGAAAGTCCGCTTTTTATTAGGAAGGCACTGCGAATTGCTCCTTGAATGCCTGATAAACCACCAAAAAAACCGCTTAAAATACCCCCAAAAATCAATTTGTCTTTTCCAAATTGCACTTTCTGAAATGAAGGAGAAATTTCAAGAAGGGAGAAAATGATTAGCAATATTGAAATGATAAGTTTTACTGGTGTAACTTCAAAACTCTTTCCCAAAAGTTCATATTGAAAAAGAGTAGGTAAAACCGTTATTCTAAGCAATAACCAAGCACCCACAAAGGATGCTAAAATTGCAGGAACTCCGAAACGAAGCAAAACGGCTTTATCCGTATTCTTTCCAACTAAAGCCATTTTAAAAATATTGTTCGAGAAATGCACTACTCCTGTAAGTGCAATGGCAATATCAATCGGAAAAAATATTGCAAAAACTGGGGCTAATATCGTTCCAAGACCAAAGCCAGAAAAAAAAGTTAAAACGGCTGTGAAGAATGCCGCCAAACATATAATTACAATTTCCATACTATACAATTATTAAAATCATACCGCAAAATTACAGAGTATGGCTGATATAGGCATGGTCAGAAAGAATGATAAAATGGTATTATTGAAAATATTTGCTCCTAAATTGTATTGGAGTAATGTTTTCGTGCCGTTTAAAAAACTTCACAAAATTTGACGTGTCGGTAAACGACAGAATTTCTGCTATTTCATTAATGGTATTGTCAGTATGTAGGATATATCTTTTGGCTTCAAGTAATATTTGATTAGAGATAATTTCACTTGCACTTTTACCCGTTTGTTTACGACAGATTATATTTAGGTTCTGAGGTGTTGTGTTTAGCAAATCTGCAAATTCATTCACTTTATGAAGTCGCGGACATTCTTTTACCAATAATTGCTTAAACCGTTCGTAAACTGGTTGTGGTTGATTAGAATTTGTTGGTTTTACTACTTTTATTTGTAGCAACTTCCCAAATAAGGCTTTTAGAAGTCCATGAATAATTTCTTTTGAGTACTGTGTATTAAGTTGGTATTCGTTAAAAATATCTTCCAGTATATGAGATGGATATTTGTCTGACTGAATTTCTAACCTTGTAATATCAGTTAATTTTCTAAGCAAATCTATCAACAAATTTTCATTGACACCATTAAATTCTTTGTCTTTAAAAATGATTACAAACCCTTTGGGGATAGAAGTAAATTGCCAAAAATGGAGTTGTCCTGGCTTTAAAAAATAAAATTCGGGAGTTGAAACCATAAATTTTTCGGATTCGATGCAATGAAACCCTTCACCGTCACTTAAAAATATGAGTTCGTTATACTCATCATGTTTATGTGGCTTAGTTTTTTTGATTTGCTCTTTAAATCGTGAGATTTTAAAAGTCAATCCTTCATCGAGTTTGTTTTTTATGTCTATTTGGTTATTTTCCATTCCAATTTAAAGATAATAATTCCTTTGATTGTGTGTCGGCAAAATTGCACTCTTTGACAAAGCTTTGGCTGTAGCGTTGGCTTGTGGGGCTTTGGCAATGTGTGCAATGTGGGTTGGCAGAAATTTTAAAAATGCGAAGGGTCGGGATATTTTTTCTTTTATTTCTGTCATGTCGTTTATATTTCTCGCTTCGTTGTCAAGGTGTCGCTGTCTTTTTTAGCATGAACGCTAACGGACAGCGGTATGTTTTTGTTGCCGACTTCGGAGCACGTCACTGTCAAGCCACGATAAAGTTTGAAGCGAGCCAAAACCGTTGATTTCAGCACTATCTCGGCAATAAAATATACCGCATGTTACCAACTGGCCTACTTTCTTGTCAAGCGACATACCTTTAATATTTTCAATCGGCTCTGTCATTCCATTTTGACTGTTGGGCTGTGTGTCGGCAAAGTTTTATTTTTCTTTAAGGTGGAGAATTTTTTGTTTTTTTCAGGGTTGGGAAAAGCATACTCTTTTGCAAGCTTTGTTTTGTGTTTAGGCTTGTGTGGCTTGCAAATGTGTATGCTTTAGCGTTGGCTTATTCATTTTTCTTTTTTAGTTTTTTGGTTTCTTTCATTATCTTTTTGTCTTCAGATTTTATTTTTCTTTCAATCTTTTTTATGTCTTCTGCTGGGGGCAATTCTTCAGGTTTTATGCCTCGTTTCAGAAGAATACCTCTTACTTCTTTATTATTTTTAACATGCTCGGATGTAATTTTTGTTTCGGTGTCAAGGTCTTCTTTCCGAATATTAAAGTTTGTAATTTCTATCGCAAAATCCTTAGCCTTTATAGTAATTGTAGGTAAAAAATCAGCAAGTGGGCGATTATCAGGAACACTGAGTTTCACTTTCATGTCTTTTGTGGATTTTCCGCCAAATAATGCTTGGTCTCCTTTACTGCGAATACGTGCAAAGCCCATATCGTCAATGCCCTTTTGAAAAATTAAACCTGAAAGTTCTTTTTCTGAAATTGAAAGCTTTTCTCTTGCCTGTATTCTTTCCCATTCCTGTAAGCGTTGTTCAAGTAATTCCTGTTTACGTGTCTGAATGGCAAAGTAATTCATTGCAAAAGCAATTTCGTCTTTTCTTGGGTCACCATTTTGAGCTATCAGATAACATGCATATCTTGTGAGCATAATATCGTCAATTTCTCTTTTTGAACCTGAACCCAATACAACCATTTTGCTGACGTCAGCAAAATGGTCGTCTATGGCTTGACCTGCGTTATTACACGCTGTTTTTGCCTTATCAATTACGATCTGGAAGTTTCGCCATTGAGTATATCCAAGTAATTCCTGTAAATCACGTGCAAACCAAAATTCAACATTATCCTTTTCATGAGATGCACTCTCAAAACTTTTATGTAGATAATGTACTATTTCTTGTTTCATTTAGGATAACAATTAGAATAAAGAAAATTACTTAACAAGAACATCTGCAAATAAGATGAAATTGTAATCAAAAATATTATCAATTTCCTCCTTGTCATTTTTATAAAGGGCAGAAATAGGCACACCTTCTGTATTACCAGAGAAATCAAACCAACCATTTGGAAATCCTTCGGTCAATAAATATATTCCATTGATGACAGGACTATAAATATCAATATAGTTTTCAGGTTTAAAAGGTTCTTCATGACTAGCAATATTATTACCAAAAGAAATGCACGGCTTTTGGCATTGAAATTTACAATTAATAGCTTTTATATTACCTTTTAATATTTGAATTTTTTTAAAATATATTTTTTCACAGGTAACAATAAAAGAAGATTCTTTTTTTGAAAATTTAATTTCGATAGATTTTGTTTCCATTACTATAATTATTTTGTGCAAAAATACAAAATAAAATAAAAAGGCGGGCATTGCCCGCCTTTTTTCTATTCAATTATAAGTTTTTGATACGTAGAGCCTTTCAGCGATTGAAGTTTTAAAATATAGACACCTGTTGAAAGATTTGAAATCATAACATCATTTTTACCAACAGCAAGATTTAATTTATAATAGCTTTTTTTACTTGTTAAATCAAAAATTTCCGCAATACAATTTGATTCAGAGCATTCAATGAAAAATGTTCCTTTATTAGGATTAGGATAAATACGGAATAAATTTTTAATTTCTGCTGTTTCAATGCCTGTGATTACAGAGCTATAAGATGCATTCCATCCATTATCTCTTACAGATTGGTCACTTAAAAACAAGACAAACATACTCCCACCACTTGATGTGACTGGGCTCGGCAATGAAGTGCCAGTATAAGTTCCTAATATATTTGCTGTTGTATCAGAACCATCAAAGACCAAAACTCCGTCATAATCTTGTTCTGTTGTAAACTGAGAAAAGGATAGAGTTATTGATTGTGCATTTGTTGGCTGTATTAACCATGAACATTCAGAATTATTGCCGTATTGACTAGCATTACTACCATCTGTTAAACTCCCGCTTACACTTGTAAGAACAGTATTTCCACTACAATAATTAATTGTATTGGTAAGATAGTATGCCGAAAAACCGGAATTTGTTTCAGAAAAGTCAGTAGTAAACTGAACAAACAATGAACCTCCAGTTGAAGATACAGCAGAAGGAATACTATTGCCAGAAAATACCCCAAGTAGAGGAGCAGAAGAATTAACCCCATCATATACTTTAACCGCATCGTAAATAGTACCATCTTCAGCAGGGGATTCTAAATCAAATTCGTCAAAAAATAAAGTTATAGAAGTAGCATCCGTCGGTTGTATTAACCAACTGCAATTAGCATTATTACAGTAATTACTACTTCCGCTTCCATCGTCAAACGATGCATAATCAAGATTGGTTGTAGTGGTTCCTGAACAGTAAGGCGTACCTGATGATGTGTAATTGGCTGTAAATCCCGGTGCTGTTGTGCTAAAGTCGGAAACAAAAACGACAAGCATTTCGCCACCGCTTGATGTTATTGTACCAGGATTCGATGTGCCTGTATATACTCCAAGTTGCGTGGCATTTGTATTATTACCATCGTAAACGATTATACCATCATAGTCTTGTTCTGTATTGAATGCACTGAACGATAAGGAAATTGAAGTGGCACAAGGCGGAGCAATTAGCCAGTAACAAGTTTGATTATTGCCATAGTTACCTGAACCGCTACCTTCGTTAAATGAGCCTGTTTGAGTAGTCAGAAGAGAGCCACCGTCACAAGTTGCAGTACCTGTCGTTGTATAATTAGCAGACCAACCTGTTTCATTAACGGAACCGTCTGACATAAACCGTATAAGCATAGCACCATCAGAAGAAGTTATTTGAGGAGGCATTGTTGGGCCCCACCATGTCATTAAGACAGCATAATTTGTATCAGGACCATCATAAACTAAAAGACTATCGTAACCGTCCTCTGTTGAAAACTCTGTGAAATTTAATGTTATTGAATTAGCACCTGCAGGTTGAATTAACCACATGCAATCAGAATTATCTAAATAATTTGCACTACCGCTACCATCTTCAATAGTTCCGTATGAATCCGTAAGTGTAGTTACTCCGCTACAGTAAACATTATTTGATGTATTGCCCAACCCTACAGCATACCATGCGTCTTTAACAGCCCAGTATTCAATTGAACCGGCACCGTATAAATCTTCTGCTGCTTGTAAAGAACCAATCATTGCATCATAGTATGTTGCACTTTGAGATAAATAATTTGTAAGATTTCTATAAGCGATTTTTTCAGCTTTAGTTATGCCTATTCCGGTAACTGAATAAGAGTTACCAAAATCATTTGTGCCTGACCCTCCTTGACTTAATAAATAAAACCAAAAGTTCATAGCACCTGAATTTGTGTGAACACCGCCGTGGTCGTTTTGTAAATTACTTATATCTTCCCAATATTGACCTTGATAAGTATCAGGTAATGGTGATAACCCGTTATTAGGAGTTGATAAAGACCGAAGAAAATAGGGGCTTTGCATTGTAATATCTTCACCAACTGTCCAATTTGCTGTTGATGGTTTAGCATAAAATTCTACACATGTTCCAAAAATATCTGCAAATGATTCATTCAATGCTCCTGATTCTGCTTCATAATCTAAACCGCCAAAGCCGTTATATTCAACTACCGCATGACCAAATTCATGTCCGGTTACATCTAAACAAGTTAGAGGGCTAAAAGTACTTGCACCATCTCCAAACGTCATGAATTGACCATTCCAAAAGGCGTTTTCATATTCAGTTCCATAATGGATATATGACTTAATTGTGGAACCTGCTCCATCAAAACTGTTACGACTGAATTTTGTTAAAAAGTAATCGTAAATTTTCATAGTTGCCCAATGAGCGTCTAATGCAGAGTTGCCTTGTGCAGTAATATTATATGTCCCGCTATTTCCAGAACCTGAATATGATTGAGTTCCGTTAACAAGAGAAATAGAATAACTCCCTCCGAAGTCATTAGAACCTACTGCATCATAATCCCATAGTTCAAAGTAATACGGAGGATTGGTAAGGTTTATTCCAATGTTAAAAGTCAGCGGAGGAAACTGATTATTTATATAACTGGTCTCAAAAACTAAGGAATTACTTCCGTCATATATTTTTATATAAATATCAGGGAGCTCGTCTGATAAGGTCATGTACCACCATGATGTACTTATAGAGCTCACTGAAATTTGGTCAAGCGTATAATTCTGTTCATTCCAGTTATTGTCTGTATCGGTGAAATCAACGGCATCAGCATAATCTGTGGAGTTCAGCATATTATATGTTTCTATATTTCGCGTATTATCATGTAATCTGTAATACCCTCCCATATTCTCGGTTTCGATTGTCTGTGTTCCGCTGTACATTGTAGTTGCAGAACCGCTATCATAATTAATTCTGCTAATCTGTTTAATAATTTCTCCGGTCTTAGCGTCAACAAAAACATCTAAAATAGAATATGGACTTGTAGAAGACATTGTCATTTTATAGCAAAGAAAATATTTGTCATCGTCATTTGCTGAAACAATAAATAAATCAATCGGTTCAGATGAGTTACTCAACATAAAATTATCGCCCAATTTATTTATACAAACTGATAACGCTTGTTCAGAGGTTAAAGAAGGAATAACATCTATATCTGTTATATCAGTCAACTTTCCACTTATTTTGGTCGGCTTTCCCTGTTTTTCATGCAGCAAAATTCGTGATGCATAAATTTTAATTCCTTTAAAAGTCTGTTGATAGCAAGAATGGATATAACCCAGTTCGTCAGTTTGACTTTTAAAAAAGTCAAATTCATTTTCTACTGGTAAGGAAAAAACTTTTCGGAGTTCCTCTGAAACTGAACTTTTTGTCATTGATACTTCTTTGGAATAAGTAAGCAAAAATGATTTCCCTTGTTTCTGCAAAGTCCACGAATCTGTTTTTTTCTCTACAGTTTTAACCGCAGAGGGTTTAACAATTTTTTGTTTACTTAAAGTACCCTTTGCTTGAAAGGGACTTTTGAAACTCGGTGTTAACTGGCTTTTCTGCCCTAAAATTACACCACTGATTAATATCCCTGATATTACCAGTAACAATTTAAAAAAGTAAAAATTTCTCATAAAATTAATTTTTTAAAAGATTAATAAATTCATTGTAAAAACTTTCGATTTCGGGATTTACTTTGTGCTTCCCGTCGCCCCATGAAATGTAATTTTCCTTTCCGTTGCTTTTGATTTTAATGAAATAGTACATATTACCCGGATAAATAAATTTGCAAGTATCTAATTGTACTGCTTTGGCTTTACTAAAAAGTTCAAAGGTTTTCTCTTTTGAAATTTTTTTGATTTTGGTTTCAGATTTTGGCAATTTTTCATGTTTAAAGATTTCACCTTTGGGATTTAATATATATTCCGTTACATTACCAGTAAATCCACCGCCGTTTCCAAAAGTTAGTTGTTCCACGTCTGTTGAATTTTTTGTAATTGAACAACCTACTATAATTGCATTGAGCAATAGCAGTTTGATAATTAAGGATTTTCTTAATATTTTCATTCTACAGTTTTCCATTCTGTTAATTTATTCATAGTATCAAAAAAATCCTTTAAGTCTGTAATGCTTTCCTGTGGTACATCTACTTTTGAACCATCCTGCAATAATATTTGAGCTGTCTTATTTGCTGCATTAAATCCAGTTAACCAAACATTATTGCCGGAACTTAAAGAAATATCTAATCCAATTTTTACTTCTTGTGTTATTCTTGCAGGTCGTCCGGGGATTTCAATTTTTTTTAGACTTGCCTTACCCTTTACTAAAACTAATCTGCCGTCAGGATCATAGCAGTAATAAATATCTTTTGAAAAATTGAAAACTAAAAGCACTTCGCTTGATGCATAGTTTATTCCTGTCCAATCAACTTTATTCTGAGTATCATAGGAATTACCTTGGATAACTTTTACCTGAGCACCAGTCAAAACTTGGTACCAACCAGTAGTAAATGCTTCAGTCTGAGAAAAGCAGTATGTTGATAAAATCAACAATGAAAAGAATACAATACATTTTTTCATAATTCTGTAATGTTAAATTATGCTTACTCATAAGGCTTTTCAGCTTACGCCCCGTACTCTATTAAGGATTTTCCGGTTATTCCGTATATAAAAAAACAGCGTGGTCAAATTACCTACCGCTGTTGAGGTCCGTCCAAGAACCCTGCAAACAAGTAAAGCAACGACCACGCCTTGACGTGGCGTTTTGCTTTTTCCCTGTTTGCATTAGAAATTTGGACGGTTCCAACAACAGAATTTGGCTAAACGCTATATTATTAAGATGTCTTTATTTATTATTCTTTAAACCTCCTTTTTTAATTTGATATTCAAAAATACGATTTTATTTAAAATAATTTTAATTCCTATTAAAAAGCGTTGGCAAAAAGCAAGCTCTTTTTGTTTTTATGGCAATGTCGGGATGGAATGTGCGAAAAACAAAATGTGCTTGCTGTGCGTCGGCAAAGAAAAACAAAAAATGTGGGTCGGCAAAAAATAAAACTTTATCAGGTCGGCTGGTGTGGTCGGCAGTCATTCCGATTAGTCTTTCTTTTCTGTCTTTGTATGTCGTCTTGTCAATTTTCATGTCGCTGTCTTTTTTCTTAGGCTTGTTGGTAACGGATGGCGGTATGGTTAGTTGCCGATTTCGAAGCACTTATCTATCAAGTTACAACTACTTTTGATACGAGCTGTGACGCTCGAATACGCACTGCACCGGCAATTAACTATACCGCGTGTTACCGCCTGGTGTTCTGTCTTCCAGTCTTGTAAACCATTGTCATTATTGAGTTTCTTTATCCATTTCATTTCTGTTTTTTCTGTCGGCTTGTGTGTTAGCGTTTTTTATTTTTTAAGTGTCGGCAAATTTTTTAAAACAATTTCACTCGGTGCGTTGGCTTTGCAAACTCTTTGACAAAGCTTTGATTGTAGCTTTGGCTCGTGGGGCTTTGGCAATGTGTTTGCAAATGCGTTGGCTAATAAATTATTTCAGCAGTATCATATACATTTTTTATTACCTCTTCATTAACAGGGGTCTGTCCTTTTTTATAACCAAGGTCTGTAACTCGTAAATATTTATAATCTTTAAAGCCTGCCTTGTCTAATATTTGTTTTCCGCAATCAATTGGGCAACCATCCAGCATAAGGATGTTCTTTTTCTTGAAATCTTCAATTGATTTTTCGATACCTGCACCAACAACGGCAAGGCAATTCATTTTCCGAACTTCATTGTCCCGAAGTTTTCGGGCAACAATGTCGGTAATTTGCCCTAAATCACAAGCACCTGAGCAAGCTAAAACCATGTATTCACTTACTCCGCATAAACATGAACTTTTTTCTTGATTTTCCATTTTTCTATTTTTATAGTTTGTACTCAAAACTCAATACAACATGATGTTGTAAATTTATTGAAGCATCGTCAGATTGCCATCCCTGATAATTTAAGGATATATTTACGCCATTTGTTGCGTTATAATGTATCCCTGAAATATATGCTTTCCCTGTATTTTGATAATACCAGTTATGAATATCATTATTAATTGTATTTGCCTGTAACTTGTCAAAACGAGCAAACAATTCAATTCGTTTAAATATTCTGTATGCTCCAAAAAAAGAATAACCAAATAAATCGTGATTAGTAATATTCAGATGATTTTCACGATAATTAAACTCTCCACCAATCCTGAATTTTTGCTTGAACTTATACCCTGCAAAAATTGAATAATGTGTTTGCCCTGATGGTTTTAACGGATTGTTTGATTGTGAATAATCATAATAAATACGAGTTTGCAAGCTTTTGACAGGATAATAATCGACACCCGTAGCAATCTTAACATCACCATAAGCGTCTTGGTCAAAACGGAATCCTTCTCCATTTGTAAGGGCTATATCAAAGCCTATTTTCTCATTGATTTTAAAGTAACTGATTACACCTAAATCTGAACTCGGGATTCCATAATATTTATCCTGAAAAGTGGGTGCCACATAGCGATAGCCCCAAAATTTCTCTTGCGTAATATAATGATTCTGTAATACCCCACCTGCTTGAATTTTAATATGTTCATTGGGTTTCCATTCCAACGATGCAAATTTCAAGGTCATTGTATAATAACTTCCTTCTTTCGAGGTGTTTGATGTATTAAAATTAAGTCCAGTTGTGTCGGTTACTACTATTTGTCCGACTGTAGTTGGGCGACCTGCATCAATTATTATTTTACCCGAAAATTGTTTACTAAATTGATATTCATACCCAAAATGAGCTCGACCAAACCAGAAGCCATATTTTTTTTGTGCATCTTGGGTAGCATTATAGTCAAAGTTTCCAAAAACTTGAATGATAGGTTTTCCTGTTGGTTTAAATGTAGTATCTGTTTGAGAAAATATCAATACAGGTTTTAAGGATACAAGAATGAAAAATAAGAAGATATGCTTTTTCATTGTTTTCTTCTTTAAAATATGCTACCATAAATTAACCCTGAAACTGCTGCCATTACAACAACAAGACTAACATATACAACAGTTTTTTGAGTGCCAAGGACACCACGAATTACCAACATATTAGGCAACGACAATGAAGGACCTGCCAACAACAAAGCCAAAGCAGGACCTTTACCCATACCCGATGCAATTAATCCTTGTAAAATTGGAACTTCGGTAAGCGTTGCAAAATACATGAAAGCTCCTACAATTGAAGCAAAGAAATTTGAAAATATTGAGTTACCTCCCACTAACCATTGTATCCATTCGTTAGGAATTACACCTGCTATGGTTTGTCCATCGTGTGTTGAACCAAGTAAAAACCCTGCTGTTATTACGCCAATGGCAAGTAATGGCAGAATTTGCTTTGCAAACCCCCAAGTAGAAATTGTCCATTCTCTGTTTTCATCATCTTTTTTGTCCAAAAGCGTAATGATACTCAATGCTGCTATACCAACCATCATTGGAACAAGCGGAGCAAGTTTTGCATTTACAATAAGATTTGAAGATAATAATGCCGATGCAACCGTTGCAATTGCAGCTAATAAAACCCATTGCCATTTTATTTTTAGTATCTTGATTAATGAATAACCAAGGAACAATGAGAAAAATCCTGTAATATACCATTTATAAGCCCATAAATAATACCAAGTACTTGAAACATCATCTGCTGCGGGTTTTCCCCAGTTTGCAAAAACGAGTATTAAAACAAGTGTAAAAAAGTGAAACGATGTTTGCCACATTGGTCGTTTTTCGGGTGGCAACTGAATATTCATTTGTTCTTCTTTTTTTATCTTTTCTTCTTTTCTATAAATAAATGCCATTATTAAGCCAATTATTACGCTAAAAGAAACCGCACCAATAGTTCTGGCAACGCCCATCTCAAAGCCTAAAATCCTTGCTGTTAAGATTATTGCCAAAATATTGATAGCAGGACCTGAATATAAAAAGGCTATTGCAGGACCTAAACCTGCTCCCCGTTTGTGAATGCTGGAAAATAGGGGTAAAATAGTACAACTGCACACGGCTAATATTGTCCCTGAAACAGCAGCCACAGTGTAAGCCAACCATTTTTTTGCATTGGCTCCAAAGTACCGTAATACTGAACCTTGACTGACAAATACCGAAATTACACCTGCAATAAAAAAAGCAGGCAACAAGCATAATACAACATGTTCCCTTGCATACCATTTAACCAAATCAAATGTTGCTGTTATTGCAGTATTAAATCTTGCACTTTCAATTGGCAAGAAAAAAGCAACTCCGAATATTACTGCAATCCAAATTAGGATTTTTATTTCTTTTTTTGTTTCCATTTTATTTCATTTTATAATTTCGCAAAATAGCGGAATGAATTATTAAAAAAATATATTGTTATTGAAGATAAAAAATGTATATATAATACAAACCTACCAAGATAAAAATTGCAGATACTACCCTGCGAAACCACAATTCAAACACTTTCAACCCATTGTATAATTTACCTACACCCGATAAAGTAAAGGCAATTAAGTATGCAAAAATAATTACGGGTAAGCCTGTGGCAATTGCGAAAATTAAAGGTAAAATTAACCCTGATGTACTTGATATTGTAATAGGTATCAACATACCAAAATACAATACGCCACTATAAGGACAAAAAGCTAAAGCAAATAAAATACCCATTAAAATTGCACTTATTCCACTACCTTGTTTTTCGCTATTTTGAAATTTGTCGGTTATATTACCAAGTCCCGGAAATTTTATTTTTATAAAGTCAAGCATAAAAATCCCTATTATCAATAATAATGGACCTAAAAATTTCTCGCCATTGCTTTGAAAAAAAGAAGCAACATGAAATTTGCTTGCTCCAAAAAACAAAACCACTCCAAGTGTAACATAGGTAATTGCCCTTCCTAATGTGTAAAGTAGTCCGTTAATAAATACTTTTCGTTTGTTTTCAATGTTTTTCCCAATAAATGCGATTGCTGTAATATTTGTAGCCAAGGGGCAGGGGCTTATGGCAGTCATAAGCCCTAAAATGAATGCAGTCATTACAGGAAACTGCGAATTTTCTAATAAATTTTGTAGAGTTTCCATGATTATTTCATTGATTCAATCGTTGTCCTAATTTTTTCTTTTAACATTTCAGGTTTAGTTTTAGCATTCATAAAAGCATTGCCTGTTAGGTTTGCTTTTTTGTCTCCTTTGACAATTAACAGGGTTTGACCACTAACTTGAAATTTTTCAACAAGTGCTTTATTGACATCTTCTTCGAAGTTATAAGACTGTAAAACTATTTTGTCCCCATAAAATTCTTTTAAAGTTTCTTTGGTAACAGTTTCAACTGCTTGACAAGTTGGACAACGATGAGTTGCATAAAAATAATAAACATGAAACAGGGTGTCGGAATCTTGAGTAACTTCATTTCTCACCTGTTCATTATTTGTTTTTTGTGAACCTTGATTACATGCAACAAAAATTGAAGTTGCAATAAATAAAATAAGAATTTTTGCTTTCATACATTTACTTTTTAATTATTTGACTTGTTTTTAATATCCTTGCCGAAAAAACTATGACACATAATTTTGGCCTTTTCAAAGTTTTCACGATTAATACAGTATTTAATATATGGGGATTCAATTTCACCTTGAATTAAACCTGCAAATTTCAATTCTTTTAAATGCTGTGATAATGCCGACCTTCCAACAGGAAGTTCTTCAATGAGATTCCCGCTATAGCAACAAGCATCCATTTCAGAGAGTTTCATTAAAATGTAAACCCTTACTGGATGGCTCATTGCTTTTGCAAATTTTGCAATTTCTAAAACATCTTGAGAAAATTCGATTTTCTTAGCCATTGATATGTTTTTCAATTAACTTTTTAATTTCATCTTTTGAAGGAACCCGTCCGCTGATAAGAACTTTTTCGTTTACGACTAATCCAGGAGTTCCCATAACACCATAGTTCATAATTTGAACAATGTCTTCAACTTTGCTTATTTCAGCATCAAAATTGTTTTCATTTACGACTTCAGTTGTCAACTTTTCAAGTGTTTTGCACTTCGGACAACCTGTACCAAGAATTTTAATATTCATTTTCATTGTCTTTAATATTTATATTCATTTTATCATTTCACAAAATAACGAAATGATTTTCATTCTGCCAAATATTTAACAATAAATTTTTAAGAGTGGCTAAATTGCACTCTTTGACAAAGCTTTGGCTTAAGCGTTGGTTCGTGGGGGCTTTGGCAATGTGTGCAATGTGGGTCTGCAATTGTTTTAAAAATGTGCGGTGGGCAAAAAATAAAAAAACATTGGGTCGGCTTGAGTGTCGGCTTTCTGGTCTTGTCAATATTTCGTTTTTCTGTCCTTTCACAATGGTTTACTTTTCAATTTTTCTATGTCGTTGCTGTCTCTTACACTTGGCGGTAACGGCTGAGGCTATATGCAGTAAGGGATTGCGGGCTACGCTTCTGTCCACCTACACAAAATTTAATGCGGGCTACAATGTTTGAATTTTCACTGAAACCCTTATTGCATATAGCCTTTGTTACCAGCTGGGCATTAGTCAATCTGTCTTTGGGTTGAGTTATTTCTCATTTCATGTTTTTATTTTTCTTGAAAACTCAGAATTATGATTTATAAACCTATTTGCTTAGTAAATACACCCCCATCGCTAAACTTTACTTGCACAATATAAGTACCATGTGCAAAACCTGCTGTGCTTATGGTTGCATTACCCGAATTAATATAGCTTTGGCTTGACACAACTACTCCCTGT
>Ga0209417_1000741_pt1 | contig 70037 bp, 53 predicted proteins | sample RifGroF2_FD_184002 | JGI IMG/M metagenome (GOLD analysis project Ga0209417, IMG submission 184002) | Groundwater microbial communities from Rifle, Colorado, USA - Groundwater F2 (SPAdes) (version 2) | ecosystem: Environmental > Aquatic > Deep subsurface > Groundwater | place: Rifle, Colorado... | reverse complement strand
TCAACAGCTTTTCACGGTGCAGGATCATATCATAACTTGGATACATATTTTGTTTGGCTAAAGAATGGAATCCATTCTAGCCCATGCAACCTAAAAATGTGATCGCAATTGCTGCAATCTTATCAAAAAAATTGCTGTTGCTTTATTAAATATTTCGTGTATAGTAGTTCATGTTGTAGGATTCTTTAGTTGGTTTTCTTCCTTGCTAGGTTATTTCAACTTAGCGAAAGCAGGGACGTGAAACGCAAAGAAGGTCGCCCTGCACTTTATAAAAAATTAAATCAACAACAATGGCAAAAAAATTGTACGTAGGAGGAGTCTCTTACACAACAACAGACGAAAGCTTGAAAGAATACTTCTCTCAGGCTGGTGTCGTTGAAACAGCCACGATCATCATGGACAGAATGTCCGGAAGATCAAAAGGCTTTGGTTTCGTTGAATTTGCAACAGAAGAAGAAGCTGCAAAAGCAATCGAAATGTTCAATGGCAAGGAATTCGAAGGACGCAAATTGATCGTCAACGAAGCAAGACCAATGGAAGATCGACCAAAAAGAAGTTTTGGCGGTGGATCACGCGGAGGTTTTGGTGGTGGAAGCCGCGGAGGTTTCGGCGGTGGAAGCAGATTCGACAGATAGTTCAATCCAAATTCGAAATTGATAAAAGGCGGAACGCGAGTTTCGCCTTTTTCTTTGCGCGGTTTAAGGCGCCATCCTTGATATTTCAGTGAATTTTTTATATAATCTCAGTACAAACTATTTATTATTAACCCTCATAGTATGAAATTTCTTTACTGGCTAGCCTTGGTGCTAGTAGTCGTGGGAGCATTAAACTGGGGCTTGGTCGGAATTTTCGGCTTTGACTTGGTCAAATATTTATTTGTCGAATTGCTCGGTGTCGAGCTTGTTGCGACAATTGTTTATATCGTTGTCGGTGTTGCCGGTCTTTATCTTTTGGGAGCATCATGCTGCCATTGTTGCAAATGCTGCAAAGATGGTAAATGCGAAGACGACAAATGCTGCGGCGGAAAATGCAAATGCTAGTCTAAATTAGCAAAAATCAATAAAATACGCTTGTGAATAGCAGGCGTATTTTTGATTATAAAGCCTTATTTACTCGCCAAAAACATATAAAGCGCCACGGCTATATCTTTTCTTGAAAGCGGACTTGTTGGATATAAAGAATCTGTGCGCTCAGGAAATAGATTGAATTTTTTTGCTATGCCGGCGTATTTTGCGAACCAGTCATTTGGATTCACATCTTTATAGTCGTGTGGCATATTTTCCGCAACAGTGAAAGTTATAGCCAACATTTTCAAGAATTCCGCAGCATTAACGGTTGATTCAGGTCTAAAAGTCCCATCCGGATTGCCATTTATTATTCCTTTTTCTGCGGCTTTAACGACGAACTTTGTATACCATTGATTGTCGAGAACATCATGGAATTTGCCATTATTTTTTAATTCTTCTTTCATTTCTCCGTAGCGAGCAAGTAAAAGAAACTTTGCAGTCTCGGCTCGATTAACGCTTTTATTGCCTTTAAATTCTCCGTCGGCATAACCTCCAATTACAGCGCGTCTATAAAGTTCTGCGGCGGCTTTGCCTTCAATGGAAGTCATATCCGTATCAATGAATGGGTTTTTATAATTAACAAAAGACGTGATCACCTCATCTTCAAATCCGGCCGGAGGAATAGCAACTTTTTCATCTGTATCCATAATTGCCGGAGCGGCAACATCGGTAATTAAATATGTATTATAAGTTTTTCCGTTAATCGTATATTCTTCGCCACCAGTAATTGAAAACGTGAATTTAACAGTTGCGCCGTTTTTCAATCCATCAAAAGACGCATTTGCTTTTGGAAATGCGATATAAATTCGGTTATCGCTTGAATCATATATATCAATACAGCTATCAAGATTTTTTCCGGACAAAAGATTAAGATTCAAACAAGGCTCGATTTTTACAGTTCCGGAGCCGGTTTGCATGGCGCCAGCTAAGGCTGTATTAAAAGGAAAAGTCATAACTGCGATTAAAACAAGGATTAAACTTAATGAAAGACTTAAAAATCGTTTCGTTTTGTACATATGGATATTTTTATTAAAATATATTAAAAATTTACGCTTTTGATTCAAAAAACGCAATGCAGTTGACTCACAGAATAAGTTATGTTTAAATTTAAACATCTTAACATGTTAAATTATGGAAACATTAGCATTGGCATTGGCGCCGGAAACGTTGTCTTACGGTCCGGAGGCGTTGGAAGCATTAAAATTGGTTGAGCAGTTTATATCAACGCATATAATTAGACACGGTGCAAAAATTAGCATGGCAGAAGCGGCTATTTGCAGCCACAATATAAGACGCGTTGAAATGGCTTTGCCTGAACACGGAGAAACAAGGGAGGAGGACATTGCATTGCAGGTTATCAGGGATGAATTTCGTCTCGTGAATAGATTCATGGAAGAGATGAAAGCTTATCTTGGTACATTGTGTGATACAAATGACGTAGACGCGGAAAACAGTAGAGAGTATTTAATGAAACATCTTGAGAGAGCCGTTGTTGTTTTTGATCTTATTTTAGGAAGAAAGGCTAAAAAAGAAAAACTATCTTTAGCCCAAGGAGTAAGAGACGAGACTGGCGGTAAAGTTAAAAGAGTGGGTGCTTAAGTCTTGATGGTAATACCGGCTGTTAAACATAATCTTTACCACGGTGCACTTTTCCATTAAAATAAGCGCATGAACATTTTTATAAATCAGGCGGCAGATTTTGTCGGCCAGGAAATCACAATTAGAGGATGGATGTTTAACAAGCGCAGCAGCGGAAAAATCCATTTTTTGGAACTGCGTGATGGGACAGGGGAGATTCAGGGCATTGTTTTCGTTAATGCGGTTTCTCCGGAAGTTTTTGAAAAAGCCGGAAACTTGACGATCGAATCTTCGGCGGCTTTCACTGGAACGATTTCAAAGCATCCAAAGCTGGAAAACACATTCGAACTTCAAGTGAAAGATATTGAGATTTATTGCATTGCGCCGGACGATTATCCGATTGGAAAAAAAGAACACGGCCCGGACTTTTTGCTTGAAAATAGACATCTTTGGCTCCGAAGCAAAAAGCAGTGGGCAAATATGAGAATTCGAGATGAAATTATTTGGGCAATTCGAGAATATATGCGCAAAAACGAATTTACCCTTGTTGATGCGCCGATTCTTACGAAAACCGCATGTGAAGGAACAACGGATTTATTTCACGTTGAATATTTTGAATCAGATGCTTATTTGTCGCAATCCGGTCAGCTTTATACGGAAGCCGCGGAATATGCGCTTGGAAAAACATATTGTTTTGGTCCAACATTCCGTGCGGAAAAATCAAAAACAAGAAGGCATTTAACGGAATTTTGGATGGTTGAACCGGAAATCCCATTTATGAAATTTGATGAATTAATGGATTTTGAAGAAGATTTTCTTTGGTATGTTTTGCAAAGCGTTCTTAAAAATCGCAGAAAAGAGCTTGAGGTAACAGAGCGCGACATTTCATTTCTTGAAAATATAAAACGTCCATTCCCAAGAATCACGTATCACGAGGCTATAAAAATCCTTCAGGAATCAGGAAAATCAGACATTAAAGATGGTGACGATTTTGGCGCGGATGATGAAACGTATATTGCGGAGCATTTTAAGGCGCCGGTTTTTATTCATAGATTTCCAACATCGTTGACTTCATTTTTTCAAGAACCGGATCCAAATAATCCAAATGTGACGCTGAACGTTGATCTTATTGCGCCGGAAGGATACGGAGAATTAATTGGCGGAGGATCGCAAAGAAGTTATAATCTTGAACTTTTGGAAAAGCGCATAGCCGAAGAAAAAATGGAAAGAAAAGATTATGCTTGGTATTTGGATACAATGAAATACGGTGGGATGCCGCATTGTGGCTTTGGTATGGGACTGGAAAGATGCGTGGCTTGGTTGACAGGATCACAGCACGTTCGTGAAACAATTCCGTTCCCAAGAACAATAAACAGGATTTGTCCGTAACAGACCGTTCGCCGCAGGTGAACAAGGTCTATATAGCTTTTAAAGGGAAAATGCTTTTAAATTTTGCAATCTTTTTATTCGCGGCAAAATAAAATTCATATTTTGGAGTTTCGGAAAGTTTTTTGCCTTTAAACGTCTTTACGTTTTTTTGGAGCCAATTTGAATCCAAACTCCTCACTTTATAAATAATGTAGCCACCGGCGGCCTTTTTCAATTGCAGTTTTTCTTTATCAGAAAGTGCCATTATGGTTTGGTCTGCAAGAATGGTTTTTATATCGGATTTTCTCGTTTGCAAATATTTTTCGAATAAGACGTCATCAATAATATCAAGAGCCTGATCAGTAATTATCCAGCTTCCTTTTTGCGCAAATCTATACGCATTTTTGACGATTTCATTTGCCTGTGCGCGAGTTCTTCTGAAGCCATCGTGAGCAGTTCTGCTAAAAACAATTACAAATTTATTTTTAATATTTTTTTGGATATCTTTTTCAGAAATTTTATTGGCATCAAAGATGACGAAATTCGCTTTTGAGGACTTGGACTTAACGAGTTTTTTTATTTTTTCGGCTAAATCTCCATAGGTATCAAAAAATAGACCTTTTTGTTTATTTTCAATCAAGGTCAAAGCCATTTGGATCATAGTAACGGATTTCCCTTGTCCGGGAATGCCAAGGAGTAAAATTGGACCACTGATTTCATCCGAGTTCAAAATACACTTTTGTCCAAGTTCAATTTTAAACATAATGAAAGGATTAAAATATTGATTATAGTATACCATGGAGTTGTCAAAAAAGTCACCAAAAGGTGAGTATATACCTACCTCCATTTTTCGCAACATATTTTTCAGATTTAATCTGGATTTTTTGGCTTATTTAAGCTAAAATATCAGCAACAACATAATCTAAAAAATATGACAAATGTAGCGCAAAATACACAAAAAATTCTCGAAAAAGATCTTCATCAAAAATTTATCTTTTATGGCAAAAATGCAAAAGAATGGACTCGAAAATGCGCACTCCTTTTGCCAGAAATAAATCATTTGCAAATTTGGAAGAAAAAAGGATTTGAAAATATCTATGAATACGCACGAATTCTAGCTGGAATGAGCACAAACGCAGTTAATGACGCACTTCGCATTTTAAAAAAAGTAGAAAATAAACCAGAACTAAAATGGGTCATTAATAAAAAAGGAATAAACGCAGTCAGACCAATAGTTTCAATCGCGACTCAAGAAACAGCAAATTTTTGGGCTGAAAAAGCCATGGAAATGAGCAAAAACACATTGGAGGCTTATGTTAAGGAATTTAAAAAAGAGCATACAGAAGCCAAAGTTACTGAATCGATTTTCTGTCCTAGTACGGAAAATAGACATTCACAAAATCTATTTTCTAAATTAAAAATGGAACTAGATCCAAAGATCACAGATCAATTAAACAAACTCAAAGGACAAGGAAATTGGAACGAACTTATGCAAAAACTTCTGCAAGCCTATCAAGCACAACTTGAAGCCAGCAAACCAATCCCGCAAGAAAACGCAAAAAGATACGTTCCTGCAAAAATTAAGAACTACGTTCTTATTAAAACCAACAACACATGCGCATTCCCAGGTTGCACAAAAGAATATAAATACCTTCATCACACTTGGAGGTTCGCACTAACAAAAACGCACGATCCTGATTCGCTCATTCCTCTTTGCAAAGCGCATGAACACCTCGCTCACGCAGGCCTAATTGAAAACGAAAATCAGTCACCTGAAAATTGGAAAATAAAACTCGAAACAGACAAAACAAGCAAAAAATGGCAAAAGATAGATAAATGGGTTTCAAAATATTACACGGGGGAACAAATGGAAAAACGCACGAACACCGGATGAGGCCGTAGCGCAGCACACAAGCGGCACGAAATGTGGTATCATAAATCGGTACCATAAAATCACATGCACACAATAATTAAATTTTTATATAAGAACTTGCTTCGTCCGATTCTTTTTAAGTTTGATCCGGAAAGCATTCATCGCTTGTTCGTAGAAGTTGGTGGTGTGCTCGGGAGCTTTAACGTAACGCGAAAACTCACGCGAAGATTTTTTTATTATGAAAGTTCAATGCTTGAGCAAAAAATTCTTGGCATTGAATTTAAAAATCCAATTGGGCTTGGCGGCGGATATGATAAAAATGGAGAAACTTCATCAATTATGCCTGATGTTGGATTTGGATTTATGGAAATCGGCTCAATCACAAATAATCCAAGCAAGGGTAATCCTCGTCCTCGAATTTGGCGCTTGCCGCAGTCAAAAGCTCTGGTTGTGCATTATGGATTAATGAATGATGGCGTAAAAAAAGTACGAACGCGTATAGAAAATAAAAAATTCAGAATTCCACTTTTAATAAACATCGCAAAAACAAACGACAAAACTTTAACCGGCGATAAAGGAATTAACGATTACGTCGAATGTTTTGAACAAATAAAAGATCTCGGAGATATTATCGTAATTAATATAAGTTGTCCAAATGTGTCTCATGAAACAGCGCATATGGATGCCAAAACTTTAGATAAATTGCTTGCGAGAATTGACGAGGAAAAAGCTAAAAAGCCAATCTTTTTAAAGATCGCATCAGATTTAACATCGGACGATATTGATGAGATGCTTGCGGTTACAGATAAACATAAAATCAGTGGATTTATTGTCGCAAATTTGGCTAAAAGTTGGGAGAAAATTCCGGTCGTGAAGGGCGAAATCAAACCTGAGATGAAAGGCGGAATATCCGGAAAACCTGCGGAAAATTTATCAAACATTTTGATTCAAGAAATTTACAAAAAGACTCGCGGAAAATATATAATAATTGGCAGTGGAGGCGTTTTTTCAGCTGAAGATGCATATTTAAAAATTAAACTTGGCGCAAATTTAATCGAAGTGATTACCGGCATGATTTATGAAGGTCCGCAAATGGTTGGCGACATAAATCGCGGACTTAAAAAATTTCTCAAACGTGACGGATTAAAAAATATTAAACAAGCCGTCGGTACTGGTGTAAAATAGGCACGTAAATAGCAAAAAATTATGGCAAAAAAATTTATAAAAATATCGATTTTAGCGCTTGCGGAAGAGCAAAAAGTGCGTGATCCTGCGATAATTCTTATTGATAAAAAAGCAAACAGGATTCTACCGATTTCAATTGGCGAAACAGAAGCAAAGGCAATCGCCGAGGTTATGCAAAAAATAAAATTTGATCGACCAACTCCGCACAGACTCATGGATAATATCATCAAAAAGTTTGGCGGAAAAATCGAAAAAGTTATTATAAACAAAATTGAAACCAACACTTTTTATTCGATAATTTTTGTGAAAGTACGCGGTTCTGAAAAGCCTATTCAAATTGATGCGCGTCCTTCAGATGCAATAACTCTTGCGCTTCAGGCCAAGGCGACTGTGTTTGTAGATAGCAAAATTATGGATGCGCTTGCGCAAGACAATCCATTTCAAATCGGCGCAAAAATAAAATTTACAAAAAAAGAGATTAATTACATGGCCGCACTCTTAAAAATCGCCCGCGAAAAAGAAGAAGGAACCGATATATAAATGTCAAAATCCAAATTGTTCCAAATGACAAATGAAATCCAAAGGACAGATGGATTTCAAATGAAAATTCAAAAATTGAAATTTGTAAATTGAATGTAAATTGAATATTGATTATTGATCATTTCCCTATAGCCTCTTCCAGCATCTCAAGCGTGCATTTTTTGTTTGCCGGCGAAATATATCTTCCTGTCAGAACAAACGCGAGCGAAAACCAGCCCCATTTTTCACGCGGGATCAATTGCATTAAATCTTGCTCGATTTTTTCAGGCGTTTTTGCTTTTGTGAGTCCAAGTTGTTGAGATAGTCGAATAACATGCGTATCAACGGTCACCCCTTCGTTTTTCCCAAAGGCAACCCAGAGAACGACATTCGCAGTTTTTCTTGCGACGCCCGGTAATTTCACAAGCTCCTCCATTGTTTCCGGCACTTTTCCCCAAAATTTTTCTTCAATCATTTTTGCAGCGCCAATAATATTTCCAGCCTTATTTTTATAAAATCCCGTGCTAAATATTTCCTTTTCAAGAGTTTTTAAATCCGCATTTGCAAAATCCTTAACTGTTTTATACTTCTTAAAAAGTGACTCAGTAACAATGTTCACGCGCTTATCCGTACATTGCGCCGACAAAATCACAGCAACCAAAAGTTGGATGGGATTTTCGTATTTGAGCTCAATTTTAGGCTCAGGATAAAGTTTTTTCAGTATCTTTATTAACTTTTTTGCTTTTTCTTGTGTATTCATGGCTCAATTGTACACCGTTTTCATATAACAGTTCTCACAATACACAATTTCCGGACGATCAGGGGCATAAGTTGTAGTTATTTTTCCACCGCATTTTCCACAATCTCTATTCCAAAATTTTCTCGGATTTCTTTGATTAAATCGATCAAAATGTCTTTGAATCCAATTTCGCCTTGGAACAGGCAAGCCAACTCGACGATAAAACTGCAGTTCCGGCGCAGTAATTTTAAACAACTTCCCGGTAATTTCGCATTCAATAGCCGCATTCAAAATATCATCTTTAACATCTTGAATTTTATCCGGCAAATCTTTTGCTTTTATAATTTTACTAAATTCCGGCACCGGCGTTTCATAATCTTCCCATTTAAAACCTTGTTTAATCGCATCTTCTCGAGCTAGCGGATAATACATTTGCGCACTCGTTTTGTTATATCCATGCAAAGAAATTTTATACGGCCAAAATTCACCCCACTCCTTGGTTTTTCGCATATGTTCAATGATTTTCGGTACAAGCGCATTATATTCATCCTCAGTATATTGCTTATTAAAAATACAATATTTGGCGTGGTTCATTCCGGCGCATCCAAAACAATTTTTGCATCCTTCCATGTACCAGCAATAAATCAAATCCGACGAATTCATCTGTGCATTATCCGAAAACATAATATTATAAGAATTCTCTCCGGAGATAATGCATTCATATCCAAGCTGAAAGTTTGTTCCAAATTGATAAACGTCATATAAGCTTTTTCCGCCAAGTACAATCTGATAGCAATATTTTCCGGTTTCCACGTCTTCACAATCAAAACTATATTTCAAATCTTTGCAGTTTTTTAAATAATCGCCAAAGCAATTGTGCAGATTGGTGCCGTGATATTCCTTAAAAGTATGTTTTTTAGCCATTTCATTCAAACGCGCCTTATATTCCTGATAATTTTTATACGAGCTAAAATCAACAGTTTTCATTTTTTCTTTATACTCTTCTTGAGTTAGTTGTTTATTCTCAAAACAAAATCTCGCGTTTCTTTGCCCCACACAAAGAAAGCAATCATTGCATCCGACGCAATCCCGTATAAAAGCGGAAGAAGCGCACGCGGTGCAGTCTTGTGCACACGTTAGCCCATAGGATTTATAAATATCAACGCAGTCATAGCAAAGTTCCGAGTGAAGATTATAAAATCCATCAACACAATACAGGTTTTTCTTGAATCCATAGCCGTAATAGCAATTTTCACAATAATCCGCGTGCATTATCAGATATGAATTTTTCGACCAACCGGCATAATGGATATAATCCGAATTTACACATTCTCCTTGGCTGTTTAGCGCAAGCGCGGGAACAGCTTTTCTAAGCTCGTAAAATTGTTCAAAAAAAGGTCGATTAAAGTTAAAATCTCGTCCAAAACTTCTTGCATCCCATTTTTCACTATGCCAACATTCGCGGCAATAAATTGGTTGTTTAATGTGTGGCGCATGACAAGTCGGCATTTTCTTTTTACACATCAAGCATTCTCCCGGATATAAATTAATTTCATTGCATTGTGCGAGTCGCCTTTGCTGTCTGCAGTCGGGACATAAAGTTGGCGCAGGCAAATCACATTTTTTTCCATCAAAAGAAGGGGATATAGCAACATAAAACTGCAGATCTTCATCCGTCACTTCAAATTTCGCATTACATTTTCCACAATCTTTAATCATTTAAAAATGGTTTTTATAGCCAAATTCTCTCATCAAAAACCGCCAAAATCAAAATTATTTATTCTTTTCCAGTAATTTTCGCATTATCTCGGCTTCCTGATTTGCGCTTTCATCAATGATTTTTTGAATGTCTTCATCTTTCAAGGCCGGTAAAGAATCAATCGTGGAATCGCCTGACGCACCGGTTGTTCCATTGTTTGTGGCATCAGCCCTTTGCTGCATAATCTTATTAACATATTTCGATGGCATGCTATCAAGAGGCAAAGGTAAAAGTGAAAGATAATCCAAAGGATCTTTATATACGCCATTTTGCAATATTTCAAAGTGAAGATGTGGACCTGTTGTAATCATACCTGCGCCTTTTGTGCCGGGTGCGCCACCGCTAAGTCCAATTACGTCTCCGGCTTTAACAAATTGTCCTTCAGCCGCTATAATTTGTGAAACGTGCCCATAAACAGTCATGAAATTGTCACTATGCGTAAGGATCATATAACTGTATCCCATTCCATTATCTTTTACTTTATATACATAACCGTCACGTGCTGCGGCAATTGGAGTGCCTTGTGGTGTTGGGACATCAATAGCGTTATGTGGAATGCCAAACCTTGCTTGATATGAAGAGTCGCGGAAATATGCACTTAACCCTCTTGAAGGCTTAACAGACCAAACGAATGTGGCATTTGGATCAGATAAGTGCTGATATTTATAAATATCTTTTGATCTTTGATCAACAAGCGTTTGCAAATCCGCAATCGTTGCATTTGAACCCATTTCTTGGAGCTTATCGTCAATGAATGTCATGTTATTGCGAAGCGCAGTGATTTCCATCAAAACGTCTTCTTGTTGCTGTAAATACTGAGTCACAAGAGTCCTATAAACTTCTTCTTCACCATGCGTGATTTTAAGAAGTTGAGCCTTCGCAAGCTTTTGTTCAACAAGCGTAGCTTTTTCATTTTCAAGTTGCTCTTGGAGCGCATCAAGACGCGCTTTTTGAGTTTCAAGAGTCATTTGCTGGTTTTGAAGAACAGCCGAATCTTTGCCCAAATTTCTAACCATATTTTGGCCAGCTTGTTCGAGCGTTTGCAGATATTTCAAAGTCTGCATGCTGTCGCTCACGGAATTATCCGCAACAAGCAATTTAATTGCGCTTATTTCCCCATCAGATTCAAAAGTTATATATTGATTTTCCTCCGTATAAAGCATGCGCACGTATTCCCCAAGAAGGTCTTTTTGAGCTTGATATGCAACTTTATAGATTGCTAGTTGTTCGTGAAGCTTTAAAAGCGATTGTTCATATCCGCCTATTTGAGTTGCAACAGCCGCAATTTTGCTATTTGTATTTTCAATTACAGCATCAAAATTCAAAATTTGTTCTTTAAGAGTCGAGGTTTGGTCGGCGACCTCATCAAGCCTTTTTTTGGCTTCTGCAAAAGCTTCATAATTTTTTTGATATGAAGAGTTTGCGTCTTTTAATTTTTGCTGTAATTGAATTAAGAATATTGCATTTTTAAAAACTTTTTCAGTGCTTTCAACTGTAACAGGGACGTTATCTTTTGGATCACTTGCTTGCTCATCCGCAGATCTTTTTACTTTTTCTTTAACAAAAAGGTTCTCCGTAGGCTTGAGGTCGGTAACAGCGGCCATAACGGGAATAACCGCAATATTTAGCATAAATACAGCGGCAATAAGCGCTAAAGCGACACTTTTTATATTTGTTTTTGTCATAGTTCTAATATATCCATATATTATATCATAAATCCGGAGGTTTTGGAAGGGTAAAACGTTATAGAAAGTACAAAATCTAAAATCCAAAATCCAACCTTAAGGTCCAAACATCGAGGCGACATTTGTAATTTCAAACTTTGTCCTTTGAAATTCATTTGCCCTTTGGAACAACTTGGATTTTGTTATTCTCTTATCCGCCTCTTTTTCCGCCACGTTTTGCAGGCGCGGTCTTTTTTGGAGCTATTTTCTTAGGAGGTGCGCATTTCGTAGTAGAAGTGACTTTTGCAGCGGCAGGCTTTTGTCCACTTTTTACATTTTTAGAGGGCGCTTTTTTAGCGATATCTTTTTTTAAAGTAGGATCGGCCGGAACCATATTTTTGCCGACTTCTTTTATTTGAGCAAGCAAGTCTTTATCAGCACCTCGTTTTGGTAACCATATTCTGACGACACGATCAAATTTTGCATCAATATTGCGAACTTGGCGGTTAATGAAGGCTAAAGCGTCAATGTCATGAAGATTTGCTTTTGCAAATTCACGTAAGCTTGTATCTTTTGGCATTATCACAGGCTCAAACATGCTGTCCCAAGTTTCCGATACTCTTTGATTTTCATCCATAACAACCGGCAAACTTTTTGCGGCAGGTACGGTGATTCCATATTTTCCGGGATTATTTGCCGCAACGTTCAGGGCCATTATTTTTGGAACATATCCGGCTCCGCCGTTGTCGCTGCCCATGTGTTTTTTAACGAGTTCAGTGTCCATTTGCATAACTGCAAGGCCAATGCGGTATCTATTATATAAAAAGTTAAGAAAGTACGAATATTGGAAAGGGTCATCCGGATGCGCATCATTCCATTTCTTTTTTATAACGGAAAATTTTACACCAAGATGTCTTTCAGCCCATTCCGAGATGAAGGCATTGACGCCATTTTCTCCTTGGTTATAAGCCAGCATGACAAAGTCAGGATGATTTATTCCATATATGCCAATAAAATATTTCATTATTCTTGCTCCGGCTTCAACGTTTGAAACAGGATCATAGCGTCCATCAAAAGTTGTGCGACCTTTTGAATCACGTTGTACGAAAAAGTTTTTTGTATAAAGACCGTCTCCAACATTTTTTATACCTTTTTCAATCCAAAAGGGCATAAGTTGACCAGGCCCAACCGCATTCGCGCTTGATTTTGCCCAAAGTTCTCCGGAATTTTCAAAAGATATTATTCGATAAAGGACACATTCTTCTTCACTAAGTCCAACGGTTTCACACGCTTGATCGATGATTGGGTTCAAAAATTTACTAACAGCCGTGTGCTCAGCAAGCATAAGAGGGTCAATTCTATACATATCAATTTTGCCTGGGACGAGGATTTCACCAAAAAACTTAATAAGTTCTTGTATGCCCATTTTTCCTCTTTGAGTCTGTACATATTTTTCAATTTTTTCATCCGGTATACCTTGCCCAACAATAGTTTGTGGATGCCCTGGTATAAAATAAGGCCTTGTAGAGCATTCAAGCATATTTTCTACATCAGTCCTTGGCTCAAGCATGCACTGATAGCATTGTGCGGCTGTTTCATATCCAAGCATAACGCAGAATTCTTCCGCTAAAGATTCGGCTTCTTTAGAGGTTGCATTAGCGGCTTTTCCGCCAAAATAACCGATAGCTTTAGCAAGCTTAACAGGGTCAATTCCGGGTCCGTATTCTTTTACAGGTTCACCGGAACATGCAGTTGCAAGCATACCCAAGATAGTCAAAAGTAGAATGTGAAATCTATTTAAGTGTCTTCCGACATTGTTGCCAGAAGAATTGTCTCCATTTTCAGGAGATCCTTCAGGTGGTTCAGGAGTGCCTTTAGGTCGATTATTATCCATATATACAATTTATAACAAATTTCAGTAAGAATGTCAAGTCCATGGGGACGGAGGCAGTTTTGAATTTTCTCTTGCATTCTTTCCAAATATTCGTAAAATTATATGCGCATTCTAATATTCAGGCGTAAAATATAAAAAACTATGGCACACAAAAAAGCTGGTGGTTCCAGTAAAAACAATCGAAATTCCCCAGGTCAGCGTTTAGGCGTCAAATTGTTTGAATCCGAAACAGTACAACCGGGAAATATAATCATTAGACAAAGAGGTACAAAATTTTTGCCTGGTAAAAACATTATCTTAAGCAAAGATCACACTCTCGTGGCTAAAATTGCAGGAAAAGTCCTTTTCACAGAGAAGAAAGTCAAGAAATTCGACGGAAATATGAGAAAGCAGTCGATCGTAAGCATCATGCCCGTTTAATAAAACAATAAAAAAAATTGCATGAGCGATTTAGAAATGTTTTCGCCCGGTGAAGGCGGTGGAGAGCAAATGTCTGAACAGGCATTTGAGCAATTTAAAGAGCAGATGAAAGCGGCTGCCGCAGGTTTAAAACAGCTTCAAAAAGACGAAGGAAAGCAAAAGAAAAAAGAAGACAGGCTCACAAAAATCCTTCTTCAGTATTTTAAAGATCCAAAAAAGAAAGACATTTTACTTTTAGCTGCGCGCGTTCTTGAGCAAAATATCCCACCTCATTTTGCGCTTAGCATTATGGTTCTTGGCGAAGAAGCTTTTGAAAAAGAAGTTATTCTTATGGACGAAGAAGATAAAAAAAATCACACGATTACGCCAATTCAAGTTGAATCAAAATACAATTCAAATCCAAAAATTAAGCACGATTTAAATGTTTGGGCGCTTGGCATGCTGATTCAAAGCACGTTCAACACAGCTCGAATGAAGAAAACAATTTATGACGATATTGGAAATATAAAATTGATACTTGTTCAATTTGCGGTTTTTGTAATGCGCGATTATGTTGTTAAGCACGGTATTATTCCAACATATAGCGAATTAAAAGAATTCGTTGAAAGTCTTTTGGCGAGCGTTTTGGCCAACGTTTCAAAATAGAGATTAGCGTATTTTTAGAAATTAGCGCACTTAGAACTTAGGCATTTTCTCCTTTAGCCCATCCACCATTTGGTCTTCAGGCTTTTCGAAAAGCTTATATTTGATCATTGTGTCTGCAATTTTCTCAACAGTTTTAACATCTTGTGCGCGGAACGTATGAGCCATGCGAAGAAGCTTGTCTATATCAGTCTCATTTAAGCCATATTCAATGCTTAATTTGAGAAGCAATGCTTTTAATTTTTGCTGAAATGTTTTGAAGAATAAACCCATATTAATATAATTATCAATTAACAATTAACAATTTACAATCAATTTTTAATTTTCACGTCTTCAAGTTTCAAGTCGCAACATTAAATTTATTTTGAATTTCGCGTTTTTCACTCGGTGCAATTCTCATTTTTTCCACATATTTTCGCATCATCGTGATCGTATTATCATAAGTTTTTTTATCAACAAAATAAGGCGTGCCGTCTTTTCCACCATGTGCAAAGCTATAACGCGAAGGATCTTCATACGAAGGCTTTGCTCCATAAATAACCTCAGAAACAAGCGCCAAAGCGCGGATTGTTTTTGGGCCGACGCCAACTCGCGAGAGCAAATTTTCATAATTTTCAGGCTTCTCATCGCACATTTTCCACAAGATTTTTCGCAAATAAGCGCTCTGCGCAAAATTCTCATGCACAACCGGATGCGTTTTGAATTCAATATCTTCAAGCTTCAATAAAGTCAGCTGATCTTTGTGAATTTTAATTCGCGCCATGCTCGAAACAGGGGATGCGTGTCTGCTTAAAAGCGCAACATCCTTCATCAGCGAATTGTAATTCCCGCGCACCAAATCCGTGCTCAAAGTCCTTGCGTCTCCGCTGGATTTTGCCGTCATATTCAGCGCCGCAACCGTTTCATCCGACATGACTCCAGAATGCGGTTCGCAAACCATTTCCTTAACATTATCCGAAAACCAATGATAGCGGCGCGCAGTTAATTCTTCCGTATTCATGCCCTGTTGAACAACCGCCCACGCGCCATTTTTTGAAAAGAAAAATGAATGATGATAAATCGTGAATCCGTCCTGTACAAGGCAAGAATCAACCTTTGCGCTCATACGAGAATTATAAACAAGTGACTTTGCTTTATTAAAACCGATTGCGCCTTTTTCCGCCCAGTTTTCAATCTCCATTGGAGTTTTTAGCGATGTTTTTCCTTTTCCTCCACAAATATAAATTCCAAAATCATGTTCCTGTCCGCGAATCGCTTCTTTTAAAGCCGCAGTCAAAATCGTGGTTAATCCGGAAGCGTTCCAGTCAAAAGCGAGGACCGTGCCGAGCGATTGAAACCAAACCGGATCAGAAATCATTTTAATAAAAGTATCCGGCCCGTTTTCCTTTACAATCACGCGCAAAATCTCGCGTCCAAGCTTTGTCATTCTTTCAAACAACCATTTTGGACACTTCCCGTCATCAAGCGTAAATGTGGCAATTCCGCGATGCATATAGAAAACTTATGTGCTGGGGTGACCGAAGGGGCTTGAACCCTTGACCCTCTCGGCCACAGCGAGATGCTCTGCCAACTGAGCTACGGTCACCATGCTCATGAATCTTATCGTATAAAAACGATTTCTTCAACACATTTATTTCCACTATATTTAAAAACTCTCCCCGCTTGGAGGAGAGTTTCTAGTGTTTTAGGAGTATCCACGCCCTTTAGCCCTAGAAAAGCCATAAAGCCTAAATATCCTAATAACACAAAAGGAAAGACAACAAGTACTTTAATATATAAATAAAAGATTTGCAAGGGGAAATTTGCAGAAAATTAAATTCTGGTCGAATCATAAACTCGAACACCTTGATTTAACGGCTTATCATAGCCAAAAAATTCAACTCCATTAAAAACATTATCTTTCATAAAAAAATATTTTTCTTTTATTTTTTCGTTGCCATCAGCCATTTTTCTAAAAGAATTTCCGTGCAAAATATACATCGTATAACTTTCCGCAAAATCTTCAAACGCATCCGTCATCGCATATCCGGTAACAAAATCCATTTTATTGCTTCCGCGAATTTTATGCGAACTATCCATCCAGCTAATTTTATAAAAAACATTATTAGTCGAATCGTCCACAACATGCCCCATTTCATGCGTAAAAACACCGGCAATCTCCAAATCCGGAAGATCGCTACATTGCAAGGAAATCTCACCATATCCGCCATATCCGCGTCTGTCCATTTTTGATCCGATTAAGCTGATTTTTTTCAGAGTAGAGGAGTGATTTTGAGGTAAAGAATTGAGCGTGTTTTGGACCAAATCCTTGCATTCATCCAAATTGGAGTCGCTGATAATTGTTAAATTTCGCGCCGCGCCATATTCATCAGCAGACTTTTTTTGTGTATTCGCTGCTTCATGCGCAGGCAAGCCAATCAAATTCAAACTAATAACAAATATAATTAGTGCCGCAAAAAATGATTTATAGCTTCCCATAGTTTTTGTAGAAAAGGAAGCCATTATAACAAAAGCAGGGGATTATGCAAATACTGAAGATAAAATCCGTCACGTGACGGATTTCTATATCCTAAAATAAATCAAAAATCACGTAACATTTTTTCGGGTCGACCCAAGCTTAAATTAGAAATTCCCTTATACCACAGCCCCCGGATTTTCCGCTGACCATTTGGCAAATCTTTTGATCCCCCATTCGCTTGCGCCAAGAGGCAAGTTTTCAGCATCAACAGTCTTTTTCAACCAACCTGTACTCTTCAATTTGATATCACCGAGCTTTGCGGTGACAGCGTCTTCAAGATATTTAACATAAGCCTGTTGATGTGGAGTAAGATTCTTTTCGGTTGCAAGTTCAGCCGTATATACGCTTATGGCCTTGCGAACTGCTCCATAGATTTGTGTTGCAAGTGTTCCAATGTCGCTTTTATCCAATCCTTCATAGTCAAATTCGCGTACCTTTTCATAAAGTCGCATCATCATAGGCTTTAATTCCGGAGAATCATAGCCAATCGAATCAAGATTGCTCAAAGCAACTTTAAAATCATCATCAGCATACTTTTTTTCATCCAAAACATCTTTATTCAAACCTTGATACATTGCATCCATTTCAGCTTTATATCTTGCAACGGTTTCTTGCCAAATTCTTTCTGCATCAGCTGGTGTTGCAGCTTCTCTAAGCTTAACTTCATATGCCTTAACAAGCTCTTCATGCTTTGCTTCAACGCTATTTTTCCATAAATTTTCTCTAACGCTTCCGCTCGCGCCTTTATAAACCGCTGTAAATCTTAGCAATCTTTCTTCAACATCATCAATTCTGAGTGACAAATTACTTGCGCTATTTTGAAGAGTTTCTTTTGCTTGTTTTGATTTTGCTTCAACAAATTTATCATTATGAAGAATGCTTAGTGGTCGATAAAGAATGTAATCATTTCCTTTAACAGCCATTCCAAATTCAAGGCCTTCAACCGTGCCTCTAACATAATCCCAACTTGTATCGCTTGGGTTTGGAGTTGTGCTTGTAATCTGGACGTTTAAGCCATCAAATGCGCGTAAATGCGATTTAATATTTTCGGCAAGTTGTGAGCGTTTTAATTCATCAACCGAAATCGATGCATCGCCACCACTTGTTAAATATTCTCTAACAACGCCACCGCCCGCACCAAGAATTCGAACTTTATATGGAGGCTCTGTTCTTTCTTGATCAAATTCAAATTTTAAAGTCGTTCTTGTACCCGCAATTGTGACATCGCGCATTACCCATTCATTATTTATATATTCAAGATTGCAATTCCTGAGTTCGCTTGGAAGCGAGGCTTTTATTGCATCTGAAATATAAGATTTCAATTGTGTGATTTTATCTGCACGTGTTCTTGCATCGTCTTTAAGAGCGATTTTTACGCGTTTTCCTGAAGGCTGAACAATGAATGTATATTCAGGATTTTCACCTGGTTTTTTGCCAAGTTCTGCATATGAATATTCAATCGGATATCCCATAACAAACAAATCCATTTTATTTTCATTTGGCATTTCAGGGTTTAATTCAGCTCCTTTGAAAACATCGCGCAAATCGCTTCTAACTTTATTTTGTGAAGCGGGATCTGAAGCAAGAATTTGCTCTTTTCCTTCTTTTTCAAAAAGCACCATTGCTGTTTTAAAAAGAGTCCAGTCGCCCTTGCCATTTAAGAATTTTTCTTTAAATTTTTGGTCGCCGCCAGCTCTCTCAACCATTTCATGAATGACTGTCCAAGCTTCCACGCCGGTTAATGAGCCGTCAAAAATACCGAAATTTTCCGGTGGAATTTTTGAACCCGGTCTAACGCTATCATAATAGCCATATGCAGTCGCCATATCCATATCTCCCATTTTCGCGAGAGCTTTTAATTTTTGTGGGTTATCTGCGATTTTTGATTTCTCGGCGAGTTTTCTTATTTCAGGAGCAAGAGCATCTTTTGATTGAAATAGTCCAAGGTGTTCCAGTGCTGATTTTCCGGTTGCAAGTCTCGTGAGAACGTTTACAGCAAGTAATCCGCCAGCTGTTCCGAGGATAGCTTTTCCTGATTTAGTTCCCCACCATTTGACCATAAAATATCCAAGAAATCCGATTGCCGCAATTGATGCAACTTTTTCAAGTCCGCTTCCGCGCTTGAAATTATTTAAAACGGTATCGGCCATGTCTCCAAGTCCGCCAAGTGCGCGATCTTCTTTAACAGCATCAAGCTGTGTTTTTGCTTCTTCAAGATGCTGTGCTTTTTTATCAATATTATCAACGATTCTTTCAAGAGCTCTGTGAGCTTCCTTATATTGGTCGCTCGATTTTGAAGCTCTAAGTCCGGAAAGAAGAGCTCTTCTACCGGGAGAATTTGGCAAATATTTTTCAATTTGTCTTAAAGCAGCTTCTTTATTTGTGCCATCAACACCATCAACGCTTGAAATCCATTCATGGCATCTGACGTCGTCATCCTTCAATGCTTCAAGTCTCACGCCGTCGTTCATTTGATCAACAAGTTTAGAGAGCTCGTGTTTACTATCGCCAACAACATCACCGCGCGTTCTTGACGCAGCTTCAGCTGGACTTGTTCTAAGTCTTTGCTGTTCAGGAGAGCCTCCGTGTTGTCCTGGAGTTGAGTTCATTTTTTATTTTTGTTTTATTCTATATATTATAGCAAATTTTTCCTTGTTTATCAACTCATTCTCTTCCTAAGCTCTGCGGCGTCTTCTGTAAGTTCGGCATGCAATTCCTTTAAAGTTGCCTTAAATTTTTCAGCAAAATCAGGAATTTTGAGAACGGCGTCAGATAAAATCTGAACTTCTTCATCTTCCGTTATGCCCGCTTTTTCCAATTTATCAATAACCGTATTGAATTCTTCATCAGGCAAATTATTGATAATCATGTTGATAAGCCTTTTTTCGACTCTATCGCGAATCATTTCACGCAATTCTTTTTCAAATTCCGGCGTCATCGCATCCATTTTAAGATCTGCAATGACTTGCGAGATGAATTTGTCGATGAATGCGTTTAGTTCGTTATTTTCGTTTTGTGTAGGCATATTTGAGGGGTTTAATGGCCTGCTTTTTTAGGTGCTTCAGCTTTTGGAGCATGTCCGCCGCTTGAACTCATTCCAAATGTTTCAGCGAACGATGATCCAATGTCTGAAAACACATTTTTAAAGCTATTGTATACAAGTTTAGCACCACCGACCGGTAAAGTATATCCGACAAATTTCAGAGGTTTTGCGACTCCATATGTAAGAACTGCTCCTGGAGCCTTTTTAACAACATTCACAACCGGTGCAGCTTTTGTCGCAACAAAATTTCCGGCCGCCCTACCAACGTTTACCGTGCCAAGTTTTGCGCCATGTGCGCGCGCTCTTGCAAACAATTTTGCGCCAGTCATGCGGTTAACCTTGAATCCTTGTTTATCAAGAAGATCGGTTGCATTATCAATTGTAATTTCACCCTTGCTCAATTTATCAATAATTTCAGTTCTCAAGGCTTTCTTTTCTGCGCTAAAATGAGCCTTTTCAAGCATCGTTATAAACTCACGCTTTGCAGCTTCATCCGCTGCGGCCCAATCAAGAGCTTGTTCCGCTTTCCATTCGGTTTTCCAAAGATCAACAAGCTTTGCATTAAATGAGCCCGGCTCTCTTTCAACCTTATGAAGGAACTGTTTATGCATAATTTCTTGTCTGACAATTTTCAAATTTCTTATTGTCCTATATACGTGCTCTGAATCTTTCGCTCTAACAACAAGCTTGTCGCTGCCTCTCAAAAGTTCTTCAAGATATGCGGCAAGTTTTGGCAGATCATCAAGTTCGACTTTTTTGTCTCGCAATGCTTTTCTAAAATCACCGCGAGTTAATAAAGGTTTAAAATCGAGATCGAGTCTTGCAAAAAGTCTTTTTCCGTCAGATTCAACAGTTCTCATGCGAGTCATTGCTTCTTTAAATGAAACTTCTTCCGGTCTGCCAAACGTTGTTGCAATTTTATTTCCAAGCCATGAAGATCGAACGCCGGAAAGTACGCGTGAAAATCCATTTCTTCTGCTGTGAACATAGTCAGCCAATCTTTTGTTTGATTGGAACGATGCTTGATCTTTTGCTTCTGAAATTGCGAATCTTGCGGCTAAAAGCGCTCTTTCTCTAACTTTATTTTGGAAAGGTGTGCCAGCGATCCAGTGATCTGGAATATCATTATTTAAAAATCCACCATCTCTTTGACGAGTCGTGAAATATCTTAAGAATAATTTATAAACGAGCTCTTCAGGAGTAAATTTATTTTCGCGTGCGGATTCCGCAGCAGCTTTTGCTTTGTCTGCGGTTGTTTTTCTATGTTCAAGGTTTGCTTTTAAATCAGCTCTAAGACCCGAAGCATATCTGTTGAATACAAGCTTCAAGCCATATGACTTGAGTTGGTCCAGTGTATCTGTTATATCGGCTGGAGCTATTACGCCTGGTCCGACTGGAAGATGCATCGTATTTTGTATGAAATCAAGAACAGCTTGTCTTTCCGTGCCAGGTGCCGGAACCGCAGGGAGATTTGTTATAGCTGTACGTAAATTTCTAGTTGTTGTATCTATTTTTCCCTTAGCGTCAGTTAAACGTTGTAAAGCGTCTTCGGCTTGTTTTAAGGATTCGGAAACCCTATCTCTGATTATTTTTCTTTCAGATCTTTCTGCGGGATTAGCCCCTGCAAGCATTTCATTTGTACGCGTAACTTCCAATGCGCGCAAATCGTTAACTCTAATATTTAGACGATTTAAAGTTACTTCATATCCATCAGGGCATAAGTCTTGCAATGCGCTGGCTTGATCAAAAAGAGCATCGACATTTTTACTCGCATCATCAATTCTCTTTGTCATCAAATCAAATTCATTTTGTGCATTTTCAGCTTCGCGAACAGCGGCAGAATAATCAGCCTGTTGTCCAACGGCTTCCGTTACAAATTGATTTATATCAAATGCAGGATTTGGAGGATTTGGCTGAACGCCGGCAATGAATGAAAGTGCCCATTTCATTGCGGGATAGGCTTGTCTTTCACTCCAAATTTCACGGCCTAATCTTTGTTGTAAAAATTCTCTTGCTTGCGTAAATTGCGCAAATCTTGGATCCGCGGGATCAGTCATAATTCTGTCTGCATATTGCGGATCAAGATGATAAGTTGCACCAAGAACTTCTCTACGTGTGAAAACGCGTGTGCCACGATTTGGATCTGCGGCCGTGTTCGGAAGCAATGTCTCTGCATTTCTTGGTGGTCGTCTAAGTATAACTCTTCGCATCCATCCGCGAACTCCACCTTCAAAATTTTCACGTCTGCGTTCGCCTTCAGATTGAGTTGATATTTGTTCAGACATTGTTGGACCGGCATGTGGATGCATCGGATCATCAATGCGCGCATCACGATTTGGATCAAGAACATTGGCTACGCTTTCACGAACATGCGAAGTCGCATTCTCCATCAAATCCTGAAATCTATTAGGAAAAACAGGATCGTCGAGAAATCTGTCTATGGTGTGCAAAACCCTTTCATAATCCATATTTTCCGGCTCTGGATGCTCAAATTGGTCCCACTGAGCCATATTAGGAAGCGCCATGTTTTTTGTTTATTTTTGATTTTATCTACTTATTATAGCAAAAATTTCGACTTTACTCAAGCCTAAATTTCAGATAATCTTAAAAACATGAAAATCGAAATAACAAAATTGCCTCGCTCGCAGGCAAAAATACATGTCGAGCTGGATAAAGAAAAGTTTGAAGAATACAAAAAGAAAGCTGCGGAAGAAGTCGGCAAACATGTCGAAGTTCCTGGTTTTCGCAAAGGATTCGCTCCTGCGGATATGGTTATCAAGCAGGTTGGAGAACACGCCATTGTCCATGAAGCAATGGAGCATGCGATTCAAGAAACGTATGCAAAAGCCGTCGTTGACGAGAAATTGGACGTTGTCACGCCTCCAAAAGTCAACGTTGTGACAGAAGATCCGCTCGTTTATGATGCGGAAGTTGCTCTTATGCCGGAGGTTAAGGTTAAGGAATATAAAACCATTAAAGTTCCGAAAGAAGAAGCAAAAACAGAAGACAAGGAAGTTGATGAAGTCATTGATGATTTACGAAAAAAGAGATCAACGCACAAAGACGTTGAAAGGCCTGTCAAAAAAGGGGATAGGGTTGAAATTGACTTTGAAGGCTTTGATGAAACGGGCGTTCCTCTCGATGGAACACAAAGCAAAAATCATCCCGTAATTCTTGGCGATGGCACTCTTTTGCAAGATTTCGACAAAGAGCTTGAAGGGCTTAAATTAAACGATAAAAAGGAATTTGAAGTATCATTTCCAAAAGATTATCACCACAAGCCTTTCGCAAGCAAAAAAGTAAAATTCAAGGTTGAGGTAAAGAAGACTCAAGAAACTTTGATGCCGAATTTGGATGAAGAATTTGTTCATCATGTTGTTGGCGAAAAAATGTCAGTTGATGAACTCAAAAAGAGAATTAAAGAAAATCTTCAGACGCAAAAAGATCACGAAGCAAAGGCAAAGCGTGAAGATAAGTTACTTGAAAAAGTTCTTGAAAACACTGAAACGGAAATTCCTGCAATGTTGCTTGAAGAAGAGATTGAATACATGATGCACCAGCTTCGCACAGACATCGAATCTCATGGTTTGAAAATGGAAGATTATCTCAAGCACATGAAGAAAACCGAAGAAGAAGTAAAGAAGGAATTTGAGAAGGAAGCGGAAAAACGCATCAAGATCAGATTTGCTTTGCAATTCTTATTCAAAGCGGAAAACGTCAAAATTGAAGACAAGGAAGTTGAAGCGGAAATTGCAAAAATCATTGCAAGTTATCCTGAAAAAGAGCAAGACAAGGTCAAGGAAGAATATAAATCTCGCGAGCACTTTGTTCAGCTTAAAAACAGAATGGCATTGCAGAAATTATTCGATGCATTGTTGAAAGAATAACGTTAAAGTGAATTGCTTGACAGAAATAAGTATTTACGTATAATGTAAATACTTATTTAAATTTTTAACTATGAATTCATTATCTCAGATAGCGTTAATTACAACATTACTTGCAATGTCTCAGTCGGTAGAGGCGAAGGAAGGGCAAGATAAAAAGGTTCTAGATACAGTGCGTTTATGCCAAGCCGTTGTAAAATCAATGCTGGAAGGACGCGCGACACATCTTGAAGTGAGAGGAAATGAGCTATCGGTGTCAGAAATAGAGCAAGTAAATATAGGAAGCGGCGCTGAAAGAGTTACTTGTGATATCAAATGTGGCAAGGCGTGTGGGGCACCAATGTCAGATATTCTAAATGGAACAGTATTCCAAGACGGAGAGCGAGTGCAATCTGTTAATGTAGCTGAAATGAAGGGCACCAGCTCAATTGATGGAGATGATATAAAAGCTCCTTATACGTTCACAGACATTATAGGTAATGCCAATGATATAGATTATGTTTGTGACAAAAATGTGTGTAGGAGTTTTACAGCTTATACCGGAGATCAACAAAAGGCACTTCGACAACGTTTTGAAGGTTTGGTGAAAAGGACGTTAAGCGATTACGGAGTAAAATAATAGATAAGCAATTAAAGTATTTCAAATAGACATAAGCAGTAATCATGTTATGTTAGCGACTTGTTTAAAGGCGTATATTGAATTTGTATAACTTTTTTATACATAGATTCATTAAATCAAAAATAAGACGAATGCGTAATAATTACAATATTCCAATTAAGCCTTTAAGTAGAGCGAAAAGCGGGTATATCAAAAAACAACATTGTATAAAAAAATGATACAAAAATTTTCACAAAATATAGAACGTACAAAAAAATAGAACAAGTAAATGTTATATAACAATATTTTCACCATGCTTGGCAAGTCATCGCCAAAATGTCGGTTTTGAGCTGATGCAAGCCATAAAAGTATTATAAAAACCCTCTGCGCAAAAAAGTTACAAAAACCTATTGATTTTAGTAAAAAAAACTTATACAGTACCGGCGAGATTGTATAAAAGATGTATACAATTTTTTTAGTGTACACAACATGTTAAAACACTTATTCACATCAGAAACCCGAGTAAAGCTGCTCACATTATTTCTTCTTCATCCGGAGGACGAATATTTCATACGCGAACTTACGCGAAAACTTGGCGAACAAATTAATTCAATCAGACGTGAACTTGATAACTTGAAAAAGATCGGTTTGCTCAAGAGTAAGACAAAAAACCGCAAGAAATATTACGTTGTAGACAAGAATTTTTTAATATTTGATGAATTAAAAGGAATTATCTTAAAATCGATGAGCGACAATGATACGATCACAAAGAAAATCGCAAAATGTGGAGAGATCGATTTGGTTGTGCTTTCCGGCATGTTCATCGAAAAAGTTTCATCGATCGATCTGCTTATCGTCGGAAATATAGACAAGGAAAAACTCGGAGAAGTGCTTAATAATGAGGTTGGAACAAAGCGCCCTGTTAAATTCAGCATACTTACAAAAGATGACTTTTTGTACAGACTTAAATGTAAGGATAAGTTCATAACAGACATTTTGGCGGACAAGACAAATATAATTGCAATTAACAATTTGCAAGTCAGCGTATAAGAATTTATTGAATTTGTTAAAAATTTACTTGATTTAATGAAATTCGCTGATATAATAAAATGGCATTTTTTCTTTATTCTAAACTAAAATATTATGCAATCATTAATAAATGAGATCCAAAAAATTTCCATGAACAAGAAGATTCCAGATTTAAAATCCGGAATGACTGTTAAGGTTTCACAGAAGGTGAAAGAAGGCGACAAAGAGCGTGTGCAAGCCTTTGAAGGCGTTGTCCTTTCCGTTAGCAGTGGAACAGGAGTTGAAAAAAGTTTCACAGTTAGAAAGATCGTAGACCACATTGGAGTTGAAAAAATATTTCCTTTTTATTCCCCAACTATCACAAAGATCGAAGTCAAAAAAGTTGGTAAGGTAAGAAGAGCAAAGCTTTATTACATGCGCAAATTGCAAGGTAAGGCTTCAAGATTGAAGGACTTGGGCGTTAAATTATCTCAAGAAGAAATCTTGGATCGTGAAAAAGCAATTGAAGAATTAGCTGCAAAGAAAGCGCAGGAGGACGTCATGAAAGAAAATTCGAAATCAGAAGAAGCGAAATCCGAAACAAATTAGAAATTAGAAAATCGAATTTTTCAAAGAATTCCAAATTTCAAATCCGTGATTTTGCTGTACAATGAGTTCGATGAAAAATTTGGAGAACTCACTTTTCAAATCAGGATTTAAATATGTATTTGGTCTTGACGAAGCCGGCAGAGGGCCGCTTGCAGGGCCGGTTGTTGCCGGCGCGGTGGTTTGGAAAAAGGGGATTAAAATTCCTGGGCTTAATGATTCAAAAAAACTTTCTCCGGAAAAACGCGAACAATTATTTAAGATAATTACATCGAAATTGGAATATGGAGTTGGAGTTGTATCGCATGAAATAATTGATAAAAAGGGAATCAAGTATGCAACTTTTATGGCTTTTAAAAGCGCAATAAAGGATATTAATAAAAAATATAAAATTAATCCTGAGTGTCTGCTGATTGATGGGATTGACGATTTTAAATTTGGGATTCCGTCGGTTTCAATTGAAAAAGGGGACACGCGTGTGAAGTGCATTCAAGCGGGTTCTATAATTGCAAAAGTAACTCGTGATAAAATAATGATGGACTTTGAAAAAAAGTATCCGATGTATGGATTTAGGTCTCACAAAGGATATGGCACGAAAGCGCATTATAAAGCCATTTCCGAGCATGGTGCGTGCGCAATACACAGGCTAACATTTAGATTGAAATGAAAATAATTATTTGTGGAAATTACGGAGCAACAAACATAGGCGATGAGCTGATATTAAAAGGCATTTTGAAGTATATAGATTTGAAAAAACACGAGGTTAGAGCTTCGAGCGCAGATCCAAAATCAACAAAGCTTATGCATGGCGTTCGCTCATTAAGGCTCATGCCGTCGGGCCCGAAATCCCTTATTAAAGGCATTTTTAAGCTATCACTGCTTCGCACTTTAAGTGGAATAAAAAACTGTGATCTATTTGTTTTTGGAGGTGGTGGACTTTTTGACGATTCGAATCCGCGGGCGGCAATCATTTGGGGTGTACAAGCTTTAGCGGCTTATGTATGCAGAAAACCAATATTTATTATGGCGCAAAGTTTTGGGCCGCTTAAAGCTCCATTAACAAAAATAATAACTCGCGCAGTTTGTAATTATGCAAAATTTATCACTGTTCGCGATGAAAATTCAAAAATTGAACTTGAAAAATTAGGCATAGATAAAGCAAAAACAAAGGTTAAGGTTACGGCTGATCCGGCGTTTTACTTGGATGAAAAAGATTTATCAGCAAATCCAAGTACAGATAAAAAACAAATTATTAAGCATAAATACGTGCTTGCTATTTTGAGGCAAGGTCTTTCAAAGACACAAGCTAAAGCATTATCCGATTTTTTTGATAAAATTCACTCAAAACATGGCTTATACATCGCATTTTTGCCATTTCACAACGCAAATCCGGACGATTCTTTAGCTTTCGCGCCATTCTTGAATAAAAAATTTGTTCAACAACTAAGCTATACAAACGATTTTGCTGATATATATGAGCTAATCAAAGGGTCAGAGGCGGTTATTGGTATGCGACTTCATTCACTTATACTATCAATCCTAGCTGAAAAGCCGTTTTTGGCACTTTCTTTATTCGATAAAATAAAAGACCTTCTTTCATATGCCGGCTTGAGCGAATCGTTCGTGAATTTGAAAAATTTGAACGCAGAAAAATTATGTAAAAAATATGACAATTTAATTAAAAATAAATACTCCAATATAGCTAAAATAAGTAAAGCTAAGGCTGGTCTAAGCCAAAAGTCAGCCGCAAATAAAATTCTATTGACAAAATTAATGTAAGGTGTAGAATTACTCTCCTAACATTAATTTTAACCAAAATAATATGAATACATCAAACAGTGGTTTGAATCGTGCAGACGTTATGCCAACACTTAAAGGCGGTACAATGCTAGTTCTTTTAGCCTTAGCTTTTACAGCACTTGCTGAAGAGGCAAATGCTCAGTGTCCATCACCGTCAGCTGTCTTAGCCCCAGGTCAAACAGCGTTATGCGCTCCAGCAGCCCCATGTGCGCCATCATGCGCATCAGACGCAGTCGTGAGAGGCCTTAAGGGACGTATTTCAGGATTGGAGGCAGCTGTCAAAAGGCTTAAAGCGGCAGACGCAGAATCAGGAGAAAAATATGACGGATTATTGCTTAGATTAACTCAATTAAGCGATAGATTAGACTTGGCTTTAGGAGAAAATGCAAAAGAGCATTTAAGTTTTGCTAAGGCATCGGATGTTGCAAAAAAATTAGCCGACCTTGATAAGAAGCTTGAAGAGGAATATGAAGCTATTAAAAAAAGACTCGCAAAAGTGGAAAAAGCCACTCAAAGAGCAACGAGAAATGGAGTTGAAGGAGCTATTGGTACGGATTTCGTTGATGGTGTCAGCGTAGAAGCTGGACTTGTACAGAAACTTCACGATCCTAACGAATCAGGTGTCAACGTTGTGGAAAAAGCAAGATTTGATTCCGACAGAATTGGAGTTCAGGGATGTGATAGCGAAGTTACGACACAAACAATCGAGGCCTTAGTTGGCTTACAAGGAGAAATAGTGCTTATTAGAGGTCTTTTAAGTCTTGTTATTGAGGGATACGCAGGCGCAGGATTTGAAACGAGAGGATCAAGCCCTGACGTTTATGGAGGTACTACAGCAACGCCTGTAGTTGGAGGCAAAGCCGGCGTTATATTCAAGGCGGGACCGGTAGGGATTGGAGCGTTCTTTGATGCACAAGGCACAAGAACCCCTGAAAGAGCCGGAGGAGAACCGGATTGGAATGCTACTTTAAGAGGTCAGATTGGCGTAAGGGGATCTTTCTTCAGACAGCCACAAAGAGGTGGCCGTACAGGTAAAAGAGAAAGAAAATAATAATTAACAATATATTAATTTAACTAAAAATATTATGAATACACTTAAAGCGTTAGGATTAGCGGCAATAGCAGCTGTTGGCGTAGCAGGTTGTGATCACACAGCAGATGTTTTGAACGGATGCAACGGCCAAAATGGCCAATGTGAAGATACAACCGGCGGTGAAGACGGTGCAAATGGCCCGGATACAGCAGGTCCGGATACAAACGGTGGCGAAGATGGCACAGGTACACCTGATTTGAATGGCGATGACTCAAACAGTGGAAATGATAGTGCTCAAGAGATTGAAGATGATATTGATGGCAATACAGATGGCACTCATGGTGCGGTCTTGGATTGTATGGATGAGCAATTGGCGACATGGTTTGAAGCCGGAGCTCCTATTTCCTCAGTATTTGGTGGCACAGAAAGCGAAGTTAGAGCCGGACAAATGCAGATATTGGATGACGGTGCAGGGACAGTCGGAGTCAGCTTTGAAGCAAAAGACGCAGGACAGAATTTCTACGAAGGACTTATGGCAGAACCTGGCTCGGTAATTAAAATTCAACACCCAATGACAGAAGGTGTGGACGTAGCCGGCGGAGGGGTTAGGGTGTATAAAATTACAGTTCAAGATGGCTATATGCCTGATAAAGCTGATATTCAAAACGCAATTCAGATGGTTGAAGCGGCAACAAGAACAGGCGTAAATCCAGCGGAGCTTTTAGAAACATTAAAAGGCGGAGGTTACGTTGTTATGGTTGAAGAGCAGGATTTTGGCGCAGAAGATAATCCAAATGGAGTTATAACAATAACAACAAGCGGAGATGCGCAAATGGTTATCATCCAAACAACTTACGGTTGCGACTTTGGCACAACAGCGGAAGCAACTCCAACAGATATGATGAAACAGCTTCACGAAGGCACATTGGATGAAGCCGGAAAGCAGGCATTGTTCGCAAGCGTTTTCACAACAAGAAAACCAGGCGAAGCCGAAGAAAAAATGGCCGCGTAGTTTGTAATTTGGAACAATTTAGATTTTGACATTCATCAAAGGGCTTCCGATCGGATCTTCCGGTCAGAAGTCTTTTTTAATGCGTCGGGGTTGTGTTCGCGATCTAAAGAGCTTTCTTTTTCAAGTGAAATTTTGCGAGCAATTGTATTTGCTTTATACAGGCTTTCAAAAGTGCCACTATCAGTCCATTCGCCATTCAAGATTGTGGCATGCATAAGGCTTTTTTGGATATAGCTATTATTAACGTCCGTAATTTCATATTCACCGCGAGCGGAAGGTTTTAGATCGGCTATAATTTTAAAAACATCTTTATCGTAAATATAAAATCCGGTTACGGCAAGATTTGTTTTTGGATTTTTTGGCTTTTCTTCAATACCAATAACACGATCACCGTCAAGTTCGGCAACTCCAAACCTTTGCGGATCAAGTATCTCTTTTAAAAAGATATGTGAGCCGGTTTTGAAATTTTTCACATCTTCTTCAAAATTATCTTCATAAATGTTATCACCAAGGACAACAGCGCAATTATCACTACCGACAAAATCTGAAGCAAGGTTTAAAGCATGCGCAATACCAAAAGATCCTTCTTGAACACGATAAGTAAAATTACATCCAAAACGCTCGCCTGATCCAAGAAGTCGTAAAAAAGCTCCTGCGTGTTCCGCACCAGCAATAATCAGAATGTCTTTGATCCCGGCATCAATAAGGGTCTGCAAAGGGTAGAAAATCATCGGCTTATTGTAAATCGCGAGCAAATGTTTGTTCGTAACTTCTGTAAGCGGTGAGAGTCTTGTGCCACTTCCTCCGGCAAGAATTATTCCTTTCATATTTTGTTTTTACGCGTAAAGTTTAGCGCAAATTTTATTTTGAGCCAAGATAATCTTTTAATGCTTCGGTATGCGCACGCATAAGGGGAAATTTTGTATTTATTAAAGTTGAAATATGAGGTCTTTTTGCCGGTCTCGGGAATTCTTCCGAGGTTACAGGCAAAACTTCAACATTAATATTTGCAACGGAAAAGATATCTTTCGCAAATTCATACCAAGTCACATCGTTTTCATTCGAAAAATGATATGTGCCAAACTCGGCATTAGATTCAATCAAAAGCTTGATGTGTTTTGCCAAATCTTTTGAATAAGTTGGCTTTCCGCGCTGGTCATTCACTACTCTAAGCGGCACTTTTCCGGCATTTGCAAGAGCGATCATGGTATCAACAAAGTTCTTTCCATGTCTTCCATAAAGCCAAGATGTGCGAATTAAATAATATTTATCACAATCTTTTTGGACAGAGGCTTCACCAAGTAATTTTGATCTTCCGTAAGCATTCATTGGGTCAACTTCATCGTCCTCTTTATATCCTCCGGTTTTTTCACCATCAAAAACATAATCCGTGCTGATATGAATAAAAGTCGCATTAATTTGTTTACACTTTCTAGCCAAAAGCCGCACAGCCTCGCCATTTATTAAGCTTGCCAAATCCTCATTTTTTTCACAGTCATCAACGGCGGTATAAGCCGCGGCGTTAATTACAATTTCGGGTTTATTTTCATCAAAATATGCATCAATTTGAGCGGAATCCGTGATATCTAAAACATCTTTATCGGTTCCGGAAACTTGATAGCTCGCTTTATCCGTGCCAAAAACTTCCATCAAATCATGTCCAAGCATTCCATTCGCGCCTAAAATTAAAACTTTCATTTGTAAAAATTTATGATTTCTTGTTTTGCATCTTTAATCAAAATCAGTCGCGCTTCTTTGTCTGTTCGTTCTTTCAATTCAACTGATTCTTCTTTTAAAGTTTTTTCACTAATAACAATTCGAAGTGGAATTCCAATCAAATCCGCATCATTGAATTTTTTGCCAGGGCTTTCACTTCTATCATCATAAAGAACGTCAATTCCGGCATCAGCAAGCTCTTTATAAAGTTTTTCAGATTCTTTAATCACATCTTCATTTGCGCCAATCGAAATCATATAAACATGATATGGCGTTACTGATTTTGGCCAAATAATGCCTTTTTCATCATTAAAAGCTTCAACAATTGTACCCATCAAACGTGTCGTACCAATCCCATAACATCCCATAATCACATATTTTTCTTTGCCATCTTCGTCTACAAATTTCATATCAAAAGCCTCGCTATATTTTGTTCCAAGTTTAAATATATTCCCGGCTTCAATGGCTTTCTCTTCAATCAGTTCAGTTCCGCATTTTGCGCACTTTGATTTGTCTTTGCCTTCAAGAAGTTCAGCGTTTAAAGCCGTATTGCATTTTTTACAAACAACCATTGTATCTTCACCCGCAGGAGTCTTTATTCCAAATTCATGCGATAAATTTTGAGTGAAAGCTCCTCCTGAAGCGGCCATTGGATAAGCCGTAAGACCACATCTTTCATAAACGCGAAGGTATGCGTCTTTCACGCGATCATAATATTCATCAAGACTTTCATTTGATGTGTGAAAGCTATACATGTCCTTCATTCCAAATTCGCGACCGCGAAGTAATCCTGATTTTGCACGAGGTTCATTTCTGAATTTTGTTTGCAATTGATAAATCGCAAACGGCATATCTTTATAGGATTTTGTGTATCTTTGGGCAAGGGGAGTGACAGTCTCTTCGTGGCTTGGACCAAGCACAAACTCCTTGTCGCCGGCATGAGTTCTATATAAAATTTCATCCATTGTTTTATCTCGTCCCGTTGTTGTCCAAAGTTCAATCGGATGAAGTGTCGGCATAAGAATTTCTTGTCCATCAACAGCATTCATTTCTTCACGAATAATTTGTTTAACTTTATCAAGAACACGAATTCCAAGAGGAAGCATGTTATAGATTCCAGCCGCAACCTTATCAATAAAACCGCCTCTTAAAAGAAGCTTGGCATTAATTGAATTTTCATCGTGTGGGGCATCATTTTTTGTTTTTCCAAAAAGTTTTGAATAACGCATATTATGTTAATTTTAGTTCTTTTTTGCGTCGCTCGGTAACATAAGCTTCAAGAATATCATCAACTTGCAATATAACTTCACCAAAATATTTAATACCGCATTCTTGGCCTTCGCCAAGCTCATTTACAGCTTCACTGACTTTTTTGAGAGATTGAATTTCACCGGCACCAATAACTTTTCCGTCTCGAATAACGCGCAATTTTGCCTTATTTTTAACAACATCTTTAATAACTTTGCATCCGGCAATAGTAGTTTGTTTTTTATTAAAGAAAACTTGCAAAACTTGAGCTTGCCCAAGGACTGTCTCAATAATTTCAGGCTCAAGCATGCCCGTCAAAATGCCTTGTATATCTTCAATCAATTTATAAATAATATTATATGTTGCAATTTCAACTCCATGAATTTCAGCGACTCTGGCAACGTGTGAACTGACGATTGTGTTAAACCCAATCACAATTCCTTGGCTTGCTCCAGCCATAACAACATCAGATTCGGTGATATTTCCAATTGCTCCGTGAATAATTTTTAAAGCAACTTCATCATTATGAATTTTTCCAAGAGATTCTTTTAAAGCTTCAAGAGAGCCTTTTGTGTCGGCTTTTAATACGATTTTTAAAGTTTTAAGTGCACCGGATTTAATTTGGCTGATAATGTTTCCAAGACCACTTGCCATTGATTTGCTTTTGAGTAAATTTTCAACCTGCATCGCTCTTTCGCGCGCGGTTTTTTCATCCGGTAAAGTGTGCAAAATATCTCCGGATTGAGGAGTTTTTGAAAGGCCTGCAATGGAAGCCGGCATAGAGGGTCCCGCACTCACAATATTTTTGCCACTCCAGTCTTTCATAGCTTTGACTTTTCCGAAAACAGAGCCAATAACAACATTATCTCCAATTTTCAAAGTTCCGGTATTAACAACAATGCTCGCAACCGGTCCAAAACTTTTATCAAGATGAGATTCGATAACCGTTCCAACAGCTTCGCGATTTGCATTTGCTCGCAAATTTTCCATATCCGCAACAAGTAAAACCATTTCAAGAATTGTATCAACGCCTTGTCCAGTGATTGCAGAAACCGGCACCATAATCGTTTTCCCGCCCCATTCTTCAGGGATTAAACCGTATTCGGATAATTGCCCTTTGACCATTTCCGGATTTGCTTCAGGCTTATCAATTTTGTTTAATGCGACGATGATTGGGACTTCGGCTTCTTTTGCATGATTTAAAGCTTCAATTGTTTGTGGCTTTATACCTTCATCAGAAGCGACAACGAGAATTGCGATATCTGTAACTTTTGCTCCACGTGCACGCATAGCCGTAAAAGCTTCATGACCGGGGGTATCCAAAAATGTAATTTTTCTGCCTTTATGTTCAACTTGATAAGCACCAATTTTTTGGGTAATTCCACCAGCTTCGCCTTCAACAACTTTTGTAGAACGAATCTTATCAAGCAATTTTGTTTTTCCATGATCAACGTGTCCCATAACAACAACGATTGGAGGCCTGACTTTCATATCTGAGCTATTATCTTCCTTTAAAAGACTGCTCAAATTTCCTTCCATAATATCTGCTGCAGACGCGCTTGTTCTTTTTCTCTTAAGCAGGATTTTAAGGTCGTCCGCAATAATTTGTGCAGTTTCAAAATCGAGTTGTTGGTTGATATTAGCCAAAATTCCATTTCTCATCAATTCACCAATAACTTTTGCAACAGGAAGTCCGGTTTTTTCTGCAAATTCTTTAACAGAGATGACGTCTGGAATTTCGATTGATCCGTCAACTATTTGAGGAGCCGCTACAGGTTGTTGATATACGGGTTTTTCAGGTTTTTTTGATCTTATATCCTTTCCGGCAGTCATTTTTCTTTGCGCTTTGATGATCTCGCGATCAAGTTGTTCATCTATAATTTCTTCATAAACTTCTTCAACTTTTTCAGGTTCTTTTTCTTCAACAATTTCGGCGACAGGTTCGGCTTCGACTTTCTTTTCTATTTTCTCAGCTTCTTTTTCGATTTTTTTGCCAGCTTTTTTCTCTGTTTTTGCTTCCGCATTTTTACCAAATCCCGACTCAAAAAGTCCAGCAGTTTCTTCATCAATTACGCGAGTTTGTGGCTTAATATCAAAGCCCGATTCTTTCATCTTTTTCTTAAGTTCAGCGCTGGTTAAGCCTAATTTTTCCGCCAAGTCGGCGATTTTTACGGACATAAAATAAAAATACGTATTTAAAGCAAATGTATTCTAAACGAAAAAGCTTAAAAAGCAAAGATCAAAAGCATTTAACAAGGATTTTCAGAACTTCTTTTTCAGACACGCTCAATTTTCCCAGCGTGAAAATTTTCGCTAGCATTCAGCTTCACTCGTTTCGTTTCACAAAACACCATGCTCGTTCAGCCTCATGACTGTCTTCAAAATCAGTTACTGAAAATCCTTACTCAGTCATTGTCTCTGCTTTTTTTAAAGCTTTTTCTTCAATCAACGCTTTATGCTCTCTTCCGCCCTCAAGACCAACAAGCTTTTCCTGAAAATTGCCCAATCTTTTTTCCGATTTTTCATAACTGCTTTTGGCGTGCAATAAATGCGTTCCAACTAATTCATATTCTTCAGCAAATTTTCCAAAATCGGTTTGCAAATGTGATAATCGAGCCAAAACTTCCTTTGTGTTTTTCTCAAGCTGAAGCCCTCGAAGCCCAATCAATAAAGTTTGCAAATAAATAAAGAATGTATTCGGCGAAACCGGAATTACTTTCTTGCTCAATGCATATTGTGCCAAATTATTCTCATTATCCATGTCTTTCGTGGCGATTTCGTAATAGACGTTTTCGGCAGGAATATACATCAAAGCAAATTCCAGCGTTCCTTCTTCAGGCAAAATATATTTCTTCGCAATATCATCAATGTGCTTTTTCACATCCGTGTAAAACAATTTTTTGAATGAAGTGGCTTTCTTCTCATCTTTTTCATTCTGTGCTTCCATCATTTTTTTGAAGTTTTCGAGAGGGAATTTTGAATCTATGCTAACCATCATACCTTCGCGAAGGTGAATTGCGGCATCAACTTTTTCACCGCTTCTAAACGTATATTGCAATGAATACGAGCTTTTTTCGATAAAAACCTGCGCGAGTAAATTTTCCAAGAACAATTCACCCATGCCACCACGTAATTTTGGCGCTCTCAAAATATCTTGAAGAGAAGATATATCTTTTCCAATATCAATCATTGTATTTGTGGTTTCCGCCAGTTTCCCAAGCTCTTTCTGCACATTTCCAATGACCTTTGCCGCATTATCAAGGCGACTTCCCATAGATTCGTTGTTTTTCTGAAGAACAAGTGCATTTTCCTTCAATCTCTCATCAACGCTTCTTCGAGTTTCATTCATTTGGCTCATCATCAACTTCAGATTTTCCGAAACATTCTGATTCAGCATTTCCAGTCCATCCGTTTTTTGCCCACGTAAAATCAAATAGGCGATTCCACCTGTGATAATTAACCCGATCACGATAAGTAAAGTTGTTTCCATGCGCTAAATTCTACTTCATTTGCCATATAAAAAAAAGCAAAAATCACCCTTGCATAATTTTCCATTTCGTGCTATAATATATACGAAGAGTAAAAAAGTTCTTTAAAACAAAAATAAAAATTCATCTTTTCTTAGGGAGAAACCTCCTTTAACACTTAATTCAAAATACTAAATATTAAAATTTATTTTAATATCTTATACAAGAATTATTCAAATCAGTTAAAGGAGATTCCTCCCTAAGCCTCTCTACATGATATTAAGTCTTTTATCGCAAGATAATGGATTCAATATCGGAAAGATCTACCAGATTTTATCGCAAGATAAAGTCTCCTATATCTTTGTGGACTAGCTCGCAAGGGCAAGGAAGAAACCAATACTTTCTTCAAGGTTTAGGGATTTTTTAATTCCACGCGGGGCACACGATTTTATAATCGCAGAATTTGCAGTGGAAGCCTTCGCATGGCGCAAAGTCCGATTCTTCAATGTTTTTTATCATCGCGATAATTTCTTCACGAGTTTTTGCAGAATCAGCGGGTTTTTCGCGCACTTTCCTCTCGCCATCTTCAAGAAAATACCAGCCCGCTTTTGCGATCTTTATGCCATAAATTTCCTCGCACGCCATTGTATAAATCGAAAGTTGAATATCTTTATTCACATTTTGGTCGCGCTTTGATTTGCCGGTTTTATAGTCAATAATTTCAAAAACACCATCATCAATTTCATCAATGCGGTCAATTCTCCCTTTTATCATATACGGGCCGATTTTTAGGCTAAAATCCCTTTCAATAAACGCCGGAACAGCCCAAGGCTTTGAATTCGCTTCATAATATTTCGTCAAAATTTCCAGACCTTTTTGCTTTTGTTTATTTTCATGAGCTTTACTTTGATATCCCAAATTAACCCAATTTTTTTCATATAAACTTTGCAGAATTTCCATCGAAACTTCTTGCCCTTCCATAATCATTTTATACAAATCCTTAAGCGTATCGTGCACTGCCGTTCCAAAGCTGGAAGCCGACGAAGGCTGGCTTGGGAGGCTGATAATATATCTATATGAATATTTCAGCGGACACATGTTAAAAGTATCAAGTTGGCTATAACTCACATGTACGCCGACTTTCTTTTTTGGTTTATAAATTTTATCTCCAAAATCAGGTTTTGAAATATTGATTTCAGTTTTAAGTTCAAAATCTTTTTGTTCGATTTTATTTTCTTTCGCGACTTCTTCCAGAAATATCGATTTTTCCCATTTTTTTACGCCTTCATACTTATCACTATAAGTTAAGAAAAGCTTTTCTTTTGCTCTTGTGCAAGCCACGTAAAACAGTCTGCGTTCTTCTTCCTTATGATGATCTCCCATTGGCAAAGGTTCTTTCAAAAGTGCATCCGGCGTTTCAATTTGATCAGATCTATTTGTCCCCGGAAACCTGTTTTTCACCAAATTTACAACAAAAACATTTTTAAATTCCAAACCTTTTGCGCTATGAACCGTAAGTATTTTCACGCCTTCTTCCTGCTCATAATCATTTTCACTTTCAATAATTTCCGCTTCCTCAATCAAGTCCAAATAATCCAAAAAGTGTCCAATGTAATTATTTTTATTTTCACGTTCAAAATCTCCGACTATTTTTGAAAACGCGCTGATATTGTGTATTTTATCCTCATTTTCTCTGTTCAGATTATCCGTTAAAAATTTTATATATCCGGATTTTTCCAAAAATTCTCCAAAAATCATGCTCACGGGTTTGCTCTTTGCATTATTTATCAATTCATCCAAAATCGTATACACACGGCAAAGTCCGTCGATTTTATTTTTCTGCCCATACTCATCCAGATTATTAAAATAACTTTCGTGAGTCGCATTAAGTTCATTCATAAAATTAAAAATATCTTTCATCGGAATATCAAAAACCGGAATCTGAAGAATTCGAAAAATCGCAGTATTATCTTTTTTATCCATCATCACGCGAAGAATTGAAATCAAATCTCGCGCCTCGCTCGTTTCAACCACACTGCGATTTGCACGCGCAAAATAGGGGATTTGCTTGCTCTTTAATTCATCAATAAACGGTTGCAATAAGCCATTTGTGCGTCCAAGAATCGCAAAATCCGAAGGATTAGCGCCTTCCTTAATTTTTCCATCAATATAACTCGCAATTTCATTTGCTTCATGCAAATAATTTTCAAAATGCCAAATTTCCGCCGAGCCTTTTGTATCTTTCCCAACTTCGCTCTGCAATTTCTTTGAAATCTTTTCGCGCGCCTCAAGCCTTTCCGGATTATTGTTTTGTATAAGCGAATAAGAAGCATCCAAAATGTCCTGATTATTGCGATAATTTTGAATAAGCGAAATGAATTTTGCCTCCGGAAACGCTTTTTTAAACATGGAAATATTATTCAAAGAAGCGCCTCTCCATCGATAAATAGCCTGATCGTCATCGCCAACAACAACCAAATTTTTATGCTTTCCGGCAAGCATGAGCATAAGAAAGGTTTGCGCATAGTTCGTATCTTGAAATTCATCCACCATAATATATGAAAATCTGTCCTGAAAATAATTCAAAACCGTTTTTCTAGCCTCAAAAAGCCGAATTGCATTGATTATCAAATCTCCAAAATCCATCGCATTTTCTTGCAATAAAAATTCTTGATATTTTTCGTATGCATTCGCAATTTCATTCATTTTATCGGCTTCTTCTTTTTCAAGATCATCTTTCGCTGCCGCAAGTTTTATTTCCGCAAATTTTTTATATTCTTCAGGCAAAATATATTCATCTTTCAGTTTACTGAAGTGCGTTAAAAGCGTGTGTATAAAGCCGGAATTATTGCCACTCGGTTTATAATATTCAAATTCAAAATCATAAAAATTCTCTTTCAAAAGGGTCCATTGTTGAGTTTTTGTAAGAAGCTTAAAATTCGGATCAATGCCGTTTTCAATTCCTTTTTCGCGCAAAATCTTATCGCAAAACCCATGAAAAGTTTTTATCCAAATTTCCTCATAACCAAATGGCATATCCGTATCAACGCGATTCGTCATCTCATTCGCCGCCTTTTCCGTGAATGTAAGAGCCAAAATGCGATTCGTCGGAATGCCTTTTTCCTGCACCAGATGCAGAATTCGATTCGTAATTACGCGCGTTTTCCCGGTTCCAGCGCCAGCAACAACTAAAAGTGGCCCATCAATATGTTTCACGCACGCATCTTGGTTTTGATTCAGAATCATATGGCAAATTATATCACAAAAAAATCCGGAACCTTTTGAGTCCCGGATTTCTGATTTTAATCTTTAATTTTTATACTTTATTTTAAAATTTATAATTTAAAATTTTAAAATTACTCCTCGTCCGCCTTCTTCTTTGCCTTCAACTCTTTTTCATCGCCAATTTCCTGTGTCGCTTCTTCTGCGACCTCGCCTTCAACTTTCGCATCTTCTTTCAAGCTCAGGCCAATTCTGTGTTCGTCAGGATCGATTGCGATGATTTTTGCATTAACCTTGTCGCCGACTTTCATTTTCTTGGAAGCTGCGGCCTCGTCGCCGAATTCGCTAAAGTGAATCAAGCCATTGATTTCTTCATCAAGTTTAACGAAAACACCGAATGGAGTAATGCGATTAACTTCGCCATCAACCATTTGTCCTGTCTTGAATTTTTTTGTTGCCTCAAGCCAAGGATCTTTTGTAAGACGTTTCATGGACAATGAGATTTTGTCGCCTTCAATTCCAATAACAAGAGCTTCGATTTCATCACCAAGTCTGCCATAATTGCCCGGATTATCAACATGTCCCCAAGCAATTTCAGAAATGTGAACAAGTCCTTCAAGTCCGCCAAACGTGACAAATATACCGAATTTAACAAGTCCGCTGATCGTACCTTTAACTTTTTCACCGATATTAAGTTTGCCAAGTGCATTTTGTCTTTGATCTTCAAACGCCGCTTTTTCAGACAAAATAAGTTTTCCGTTTTCCTTATCCAAATTAATAATTTTAACTTGAAGAGGAATTTTAACGAGTTCTTGAAGTCTTGTGAGAATCATGCCCGGATCCGCGCCATCAACGCGTGGATAGTGCATAGGCGCAAGCTGAGAAACCGGAATAAAGCCTTTGATTCCATCCATATCAAGAAGAAGTCCACCTTTGTTGGCTTCGTTGGCTTTGACATCAATTGTTGTCGCATTGTCATAAGCATCAATGAATTTCTGCCACATGCGTTCTTGACCTGCTTTGCGAAGAGAAAGGACCATAAGTCCGTCTTCGTTTTCTTCTTCGATAATATAAACATAAACTTTGTCTCCAACCTGGAGGTGTTTGACCGTATCAAGGCTGTCATGAATTTCTTTTCCCGTGATGACGCCGGTTCGAATACCGTCGATATCAATAAGAATTTTGTTTTTTGAAACGTTTACAACAACGCCCTCAATCAAAGAACCTCTTTTTGGTGGAGGTGGAAGAGGAAACGTTTTAAGCATCTCCGACATGATATTTGTTTCGTCGGCAATCAGTTTTCTTTTACCCATATATAAAATGTGCGGCAAAGCATGTTAATTATAAAAGCTTATTCGGACGCTGCTTTACCAAACTTACGCCCTTCAAAGCAGGACAATATTAGACGTAAGAAACGGCTGAGTCAAGGGATTTTGATAGTATTTGTTCAGCTTACTCTTTCTTTGTCGATTTTCTAACGGTTTTTCTTGCGGGTTTTACAGATGCACTTGGCGCCGTTGAAGCAGTTGTCGAAACAGCGCTCAACTCTTCAGTTTTTCCCGACACACCTTCACCCTTTCTATCCGCCCTTTCCAACTCAACCTGGCTTTCGCCTTTTTTGACGATTTTGATCACATCGCCATCTTTGAATTTGCCCTCAAGAAACGCTTGTGTGAGTGGATCTTCAACGACATCGCGAAGAGTTCTGCGAACTGGTCTCGCGCCATATTGAGGGTCATAGCTAAGTTTTGCCAAAACCTCCAAACTGGCTGGAGTAAGCTCGAATTTGAGACTTTTTTTGCTCAATCTTTCTTCAAGATATCCGAGGTGTAAAGTGACGATTTTCTTGATATCTTCGTGTTGTAAAGGCTTGAAGAATATAATTTTATCAAGTCTGTTCAGGAATTCAGGTCTAAACTTGCGTTTCAAATCGCGCGTGATTTCTTCTTTGATCGCGTCGTAATCCGAATAAGCTTGTTCAAGCTCATGTCCGCGAACGCTAAACCCAAGTGGAGCCGCTTTTTCGGTCAACTTTTCAGCACCGATATTCGAAGTCATGATGATGATCGTATTTTTGAAATCAACTTTGCGACCTTTTCCATCTGTAAGAGAACCATCTTCAAGAATCTGAAGAAGTAAGTTGAATGTATCCGGATGCGCTTTTTCAATTTCATCAAACAAAATCACGGAATATGGCTTGCGTCTGACGGTTTCTGTTAATTGTCCGCCTTCATCATAACCAACATAACCCGCAGTTGTTCCAGTTAATCTTGAAGTATTATGTTTTTCCATGAATTCACTCATGTCGATTTTGACGAGTGCATTTTTGTCATTAAAAACTTCTTCCGCAAGAACTTTAACAAGTTCGGTTTTACCAACACCGGTTGGCCCAAGGAACATAAATGATCCGATTGGACGATTGAAATCCGAGAAACCTGCGCGTGCCCTTCTTATAGCCTTTGAAATAGCTTCAACAGCTTCAGTTTGAGCAATAATTCTTTTGCGCAAAACATCTTCAAGGCTCATAAGTCTTGCGACTTCAGTTTTGATGAGTCTTGTGACTGGAATTCCGGTCATCACAGAAACAACATTTGCGATATCTTCCTCTGTAACTTTATCGCGTTTTTCACGAGGAATTTTTACATTTTTTGCTTCTTCCATTTGTTTCATGATGGCAACTTCTTTATTTCTAAGTTCTGCCGCAAGTTCATAATTTTGGCTTGATACAGCCTCTTCTTTTTGTTTGATGATTGCATTCCATTCGTCCTGCAATTTTTTGATGCCGTCATGATTCCCTTTAAACGACATGCGTTTCAGAGATGCCGCTTCATCGACAAGATCAATACCTTTATCAGGCAAAAATTTGTCCATGATATAACGTTTTGAAAGCGTAACAGCCGCATGCAAAGCTTCATCCGTGATGATCAAATTGTGATGATCTTCAAGGCCTTTTCGAAGTCCAAGTAACATTTGATATGAATCTTCTTCGCTTGGTTCCTCAACCATAACGGTTTGAAATCTGCGTTCAAGAGCGGGGTCGTGTTCAACGTGTTTTCTATATTCATTTGTTGTTGTTGCGCCAATGATTTGAACTTTGCCTCTGGACATTGCGGGCTTTAAGATATTTGCCGCATCAAGGCTTCCCTCTGCGCTTCCCGCACCAATAACAGTATGAAGTTCATCAATAAAGATGAGAATATTTGTTTGACCCGCTGCTTCATCCAAAACTTGTTTAATTCTTTCTTCAAATTCACCTCTATATTTTGTACCTGCAATAAGTGAAGTCATCGATAGTGACAAAATTCTTTTATTGAGCATGTTATCCGGGACTTGTTCACTCGCGATTGCTTGCGCCAAGCCTTCAACAACAGCCGTTTTACCAACGCCGGGTTCACCAATCAAAACAGGATTATTCTTTGTTTTTCTGCAAATAATGCTTATTACGCGTTGAATTTCTTTTGATCTGCCAATAACAGGATCAAGCTTTTTTGAACGAGCCTCTTCAACCAAATCGGTTGTGAAGTAATCAAGAGCGGGAGTTTTTGAAGCTTTTTGTCCACCGCTGGCCTGTTTTTTGTGCTTATAAGCATCTTTATATTGATCCTTATTTGTATTCATATTATTAACAAGAACACCTTGAAGCCCGTTTAAAAGGAATTCAATTGGGTTCATGCCACCCATGTTTGTATTTGTGGACATTTCTTTCATATTTTCTTTGCTTCTTTCAAAAATTTCCGTGATCTGTTCGCGGATGTTTTTTGGATTGATTTTCATGTTTTCAAGAATAACAGTCGCAGCTGTATTTTCTTGAGAGACAAGAGCGAAAAGCAAATGTTCCGTACCAACGAATTGGTGACCGTAACCTTCCGCGCATTTTGCCGCGTCTTCGATGACTCTTTTTGCAAAACCGCTGAGTCCGGCAGGGCCACGATCGCTTGTTTTTTGCATTCCTGAGCGCTCAACCGATTGCAAAACCAAATTCACATTTTCGAGAGTGACTCCGAAATTCATGAGTATTGAGCTGCCAAGTGAATTTTGCTGAGATAAAATCCCAATCAAAACGTGCTCAGTCCCAATATAAGTTAATTTAGCTTCTTTGGCTTTCTCTTGCGCAACAACCAAGGCTTGTTTAGCTTCTTTTGTAAACTTCTCGAATTTGTTGAAATCTGTCATTTTTGTATATTGTTAAGAAATCTATACATTCTAGCATATTTTGAGGGCAATTTAAACTATCTCACCTTTACGGATTCCAATTGCATTGTATAAGCTAAAATGCCTTTTAAGTAACCTTTTTAGCACTCTTTATTATAGAGTGCTAATTATGAAAAGTCAACATTTTTTTGCAACTTTTTTATTGCGTGAATGGTCCTTTTAAGCTGAAAGGTATAAATTTCATTTCTGTAATGATTTCGTAGAAAATATTCAAATTTGGATCGTAAAACTTCTTTTCACTTGGAGTATATGAGATTTTATAGATCATTTTACTCTCACGCGCCGCATAAAATTCAACTTTTCCGTCCGGAAGAGTCCTTTTATAAGCCAAGGTGCCATCAACGCTGATTTTGCTTTTTTGTATGCTCGGATCTTTCAAGTTCGCAATATATTCATCCAAAGTCATGTTATTTTTGTAGATAATCACAAAGTCAATCAAATCAAATTTCGGCGCAACCGGTTCTATTACAACTTGTCCGGGTTCAGCAACCATTTTTCCGGTTTCAAGAATTTTAACAGGTATCTTCACGGTTATTGAACGGCTTGCAGTCTCCACTGTAAAATCTTCTCTATATTTAAATGAAACTCCAATGTCTGCGCTTTCAAAAGTTTTCCAAAGAAGTGTAGTTTTACCGGCATCAGGATTGGCCGTACTATCTTCATCCACCAAATCAACATCACTAACTATAAAAATTTCTTTTTCATTAGTTCTTTTTTCAAACTTTCCTTCAACGTCGACTTTTTTACCCTCATATTCAGTCAAATCATTCCCATTTGCATCCAGAATAACAACATTGCCATTATCCATTGCAAGGATATGGCTGGCAACATGTTTCAAATTCACGCCAATAGACTTCACGGTTCCTTTAATAGTCGTCATTTCAATAATCGGGATATTTGGCTTTGGCGCAGGCGTTTTTGCGTTCAACGAAAAATACCCAACACCAAGTAGAATTATCGCCAAAACATATAAGCCTATAGCGATAAGGTCTGATTTTCGTTTGTCCTTAAACATTTTATTCCAAGATGATTATATGCGTTTTCTGTCGCGATTCTTCCGCGAGGAGTTCTTTCCAAAAATCCAAGTTGCATCAAAAATGGTTCATAAACTTCTTCAATCGTGGCTTCTTCTTCAGATGTTGCGGCAGACAATGTATTTAATCCAACCGGTCCACCACGAAATTTTTCAATTACAACTCGAATCAAATTTCGATCGGTTTCATCAAGCCCAAGCGCATCAACTCCAAGTGCCATCAGGCTCGTTTCAACAAGGCTATATGTTACTTCTGTTTTGCCTTCATAATCAGCAAAATCACGGATTCTGCGAAGAAGTCTATTTGCGATTCTTGGCGTTTGTCTTGAGCACTTTGCAAGTTTTTCGGCTGCGTCATCGTTAACTTTGCATCCAAGAATTTTCGCTGATCTTAAAATAATCTGTTTTATTTCATCAACAGTATAAAAATTTAATTTAAAATTATGTCCAAAACGATCGCGAAGAGGGGAGCTCAACATGCTTATTTTTGTAGTTGCTCCAATCAAAGTAAATTTCGGCAAAGTAAGTCTCATTGTTTTTGCGGATGGGCCTTTCCCAAGCATCAAATCGAGCGCAAAATCTTCCATGGCACTATATAGAATTTCTTCAACAGCCGGTCTGAGTCTATGAATTTCATCAATAAATAAAACATCACCTTCTTGTAAATTCGTTAGCAATGCGGCCAAATCTCCTTGTTTTTCAAGCACCGGTCCGGAAGTCGTTTTTATATTTACGCCAATTTCATTCGCAATAATATTTGCCAAAGTTGTTTTTCCAAGACCCGCGGGGCTGTGAATCAAAATATGTTCAAGCGGTTCTTTGCGTTTTTTCGTAGCTTCAATAAAAACAATCAAATTCTTTTTTGCCTCCATTTGGCCAATGTATTCGCTCAGTTTTTTTGGTCTTAATGTAACTTCAAGTTTCGCTACAGTCGGATCATTTTCCGAAAATGGCGAAACTGGCGTCACGGTTTTCTTGGGCTTATTTTCTGCATCCCTTTTTATCATATTGGAATTATACTTTTTTTAGCGAAAAAATGAAATCACGGATTTGGCTGGGATGCGGTGCATCAATAAAACAAATCGATAAATCGTGTGAAGCGGTTTCAATCGTACAGACTCCATAATCGAAAATTCTAAAGCTGGACAAGATCCCGCGTGAAGTGAGTTTAACTTCTTGTATATCGCGTATATCAACTTCATTTTCAACTTTAAGGATAATCATTTTCCAATCAATCATAACTATTCTTTTATTCGTAATTACCAATCTGTCGAGCCTGTCATCAACAAATATATGCAAAATTAAAATTCCAAAAATTCCAATTATAACTCCAAGAGCAATGCTGAGTCCGCCAATGGACATGCTGTTTCTCGCAAAATAAATAATTGCAAAAAACGGTGCACTCCCAAGTGAAACTTTAATAATTTGAAAAACCATCGGTAAAATATGATGGTGGTACGTGCGCAAAATTTGTTCACCCTCGCGAAGTTGCATGAGGAAATTATATCACATCACGTTAAAGGGATGGCTTGAGGCGAGCATTCTTGGAACTGAAGAGCACTGCAATCGAAATAAGTATAAGGAAGCTCTTCTTTTCCGCTTCCCGTCACAAGCTCAAATTTGAAGCAAAAATTAGTTTTATCAACAACCTTTCTGTAAACAATATTATTATTTACTTTTAAAAGTCCGCCAGTTCTAAGTATGCGTAAAGCTTGTGTGAATACTTCCATTTCAATTTTTATATATTCAGGCGAATCAAGCTGGAAGGTGAATCCTCCAAGCCTTGGAGACGTGGCGTCGGGATTGACATGACCCAAAAACAGATCCATGCTAACAACGTCAAATGAATTGCTCGAAAACACTGAAAGCGCATTTTTCTCGGTAAGATCTAGTCTGTGAAACTCCCATCCTTGATTTTTATCTTTGATGTCTTGAGGCATAACATCAACGCCAACAACACGAACACCTGCACGATGTAGTGCTCTGCATAATTCAGGAGGGTATCTGGTCCAGCTATTGGCTTCCGGTATTTCGCTTCCACATCCAAGGTCAAGAATATCCAGTTTTCGCATGGATTCTAGTGAATTTGAGTGACCAGCATTATGCAATGCTTCTAAAAACCACCTAAATTCCAATGCAGGCAAGCCTGCAGCTCGATGTGGGCGTAATATTTCATCGGAATGGTCAGCGGTTGCTTCCTCAAGTTTGCAAGGCACAGTTGTTAGCCCAACGACTTGCTCCAATCTATTCCCGATTTGCCTAAATATCGCAACAATTGGGTCAGGAAAAAGTCTATCAACTCTAAAGATATGCGCATTTGGATCGCCATCAATTGGCGGTTCAAAGGTTTTGTCTAAATGTGCAGGGTCTAAGGTCATGGATTGGTAGAATAACAAATTATTGTAGATTTGTCAATCATTATGTTTGACAAACTATAATTTTCCATGCTAAATTAACGCTCCAATTTGAAAATCAAAAAATGTCACTAAATGATTTAGATATATTAGATTCGGGCGAAGAATGTCCGGACGAATACGAAGGCTTAAATGAGCCAATTCCTACAAATAGAGGTAATGGCCAAAATAGAACGGCCGTATATGAGCCTGCGAATATTTTTATTTGTAATAGGTATGCCGAAAGTCTCAGGCAAGAGAAGGTGGAAGCCGTTATATCGCATCTTGCTAAAACGTTTCAAGCAAAAAGGCTTGAGATAATGGAAAGAGCATATAAAGGAGGTAAGGCTTACGGTATATATGGCAATGATAGAGAACGATTTTTTAATAATGATAACGACCGCCGTAGTGCTTTCCCAAATACACGTTATTTTGAAGAGGAAATGTTGCCAACTTTAGAATTAATGGCAAAAGGCGATCCGGATGCATTGTATGAAATTGGGAATGATGCAATTCAATGCCTTGGATATCTCACGTATTTTGGATTCAGGGCGAGTGTTTTTAGAGGATTGGTTCACAGTTTTTTTGAGCCTTGCTACGAAAAAGACTTGGACGAAAAAGGCAAATTGCACACGCATTCACATGATGGCAGTGAAAAAACCTTCCAATATTTATATGAAAAATATGGAAAATTAGTAGCGATTATTGCGGCTAAATTTCAGGGAACGATATGCGATGAACATTATGATGGCATGGATTATTCATGGGGTATGTGGCAGCTTGAAGGAATGCTCGGTGGATTTTGGAATGAATTACCGCCGGAATATAGGAACGATGCACTGGAGGTTGTTTCAGCTTGCGAATATCACACAAGGATTGAAGAAGTTTGCGCAAAATTACCGGATGTAGTTAAAAAAATACAAGAAGCAGGCAAAGGGCACATGCTGCCTATATATTTCAAATTGGCGCGTTCAGCAGCAATATCAGTCGGGGATAGTTTAAGAGACGAAGCGTTTCCGGTGCTTGATGCGGAAAGAGCAATAAAAGAATTAACGGCAATTGAAGATATGACGATTTTTCAGAAAGAAGGCGTCGATTTTGCCGAATTAGTTTTGAGAACAAGTAGAGATAAATATAGTCCAAACAGGCCGACTTTTATAAAAAAGAAGAAAGGAACAAACGATTATGATTATTTACATGTTGGCGGATTCGGAGTAAATGTAGCCGAAGCTATTGATAAATTAAGTGACTTACAAAAAAGAAAAGGCTTGCCTGACGAGAAAATAAACGCAATTTTGCATATTCCGGAGCAAGTTCCGTCAGTTGGTTATCGCATTGTTGACCAGTATGAATTATTGGACGATAATTTCCCAGGAGGGGTTGATGGTCTTTTGGAATACATTAGATTTTTTCAAGGCGCTCCGAATTGCGCACGTAGATTAGTGGATGATTGCGCGGGAAAAATGCTACCAAAAGAGAATGTAGGTGTATTTTTGGAGATGGGAGCACTTGCTGTAACAAGCATTGGGGATAGCGCAAGTGCATATTTTGATGCGGGTAGAATGGAGCCACCGATGCTTCAGGTGCTAAAAAAATCACCTGCTAAATTTAAAATTTTAGTAAGGCACGCAATAGGATTTGCTGAAAAGTTTGGCAAAACGGCGTCAAATAAAGCATTTGATGCTTATGCGAAATATTGTCTCGAGCCGGGATTCAGAGGGTATAGGGACGGTATGATGCTTGTTCTAAAAAGAGCAAAAGCAATGGGTTGTAAAGAAGATGTGTTACGAGAAGCGATGGAGACGTACGAGCATGTTCCATACAGATTTTCTAAAGAGGGGCGTGGATTATATAAATTGCCGGGAGGTGTGAATATGAAAGATCACGCAAGAATAATAAACGCATTGGTATTGAGCGATGAAAGTGCAAGATTTAGCGGGGCTTATGATGCCTTTGCGGATTTGGTAGGTAAAGGTGTTGATTATAGAGTGGCGGCAATGGTGAAAATCACATATCAGAGAAATAACAGAGGTGAATCACGACAAGCCCTTTTTGATACTAGGGAGATTCCCGGGCTGGAATGTCCGGTTCCAGTTGGAAAATTAAATAATCTAGCTCGAAAAATTACCGGAATAAGAGCCGCAATTGCAAAAGTATATGACTGTGTGGATGATCAAAGGGCGCATTGGGCAAAGGAAAGAATAGTTAAATTGTCAAGAAGAGAAGCGATTGCGCAAATGCCACAGCTGTCGCTTGCAGAAATGGATAAGCAATTGAAGGTGATAGCATCAATTGAAAGCGATGCTGAGTTGGCAGGATTCGTTGACTTAAAAGGATTAAAAGCGGAAGTTGAGAGCGTAAGATCATTAGCATTTTTCAGGCAGTTGATCGGAAGCTCTTTAACCGGTGGTTTTAATGTATCTTCAGGGAGAGTTGATATACCAAAAGAAGGGTTGATGGCAACCGGTGAAGAAAGTACACGCGCATTAATTGCAATGGTAAGCACGCTTACTGCAATTGGCGCAATGGAGGTTGAAGGATGTGACCCAAGAAGATTTGAAAGATTGCCAGTATCAGGCGCAGGTCTATTTTTGCCCGGGAATCAAGGCACTGGAAAAGATTTAAGCATTGTCTTAAGAAAATATGAAGGAGCATTGATAAGAAATATTGGGAACGCAATACCGTTAGTTGAAAGAAGAGTATTGCAAGCAAGAGAAGAAACCTTAGGGCAAATGGCAGGTGGAGGAAAAATACACACGCATCATCCAATGAGTAAAGATCTATTAGCTTTTCTAGAGAAGGTGTTTGGCTTAACTAACACTTCATTTCAACTAATTCACGCAGGTCAATCTTTGTTATTGCCAGTTACTATGAGTGGCGCCGAATTAAGACTAATGGTAAGAGTATTGAAAACATTAGGAGTTACTGGGGCGGAACCGGATTTACAATTTTGTGGAGCAGGAGAGCAGTCGGAAGAAGTGGCGGCAATAATGGGCGCATCTATACTTCTTGGGGCAACAAGGGCGGTTCCATATGCAAATGGCGCATTTTCAACAACGCATGATAAGGGAACGGGCGCTCGCATTATGGCTCTTGGAGCCGGAGTGAGGAGAACGGGGCTCCCATTTGATGTCCCGGAGGCACATAATAGGCTTGATATTTTAGCTCAACACGATCCGTTTGGATTTGATAGATTTCGCGTTTTAACAACCCTTGCAAACCACGCAAAACATGGAAAAAGGTTTGGATATTTAATGAAGGTTTATGTCGAAAAATTTAATAGAATTTTATATGAACATAATCTTCTACCATTCTTGCATGAATCCGCATGGGTATTTGATCACGCACAAAAAGGAGATTCATTGGAAGCTCATGAGCGGATGGTTGGGAGATTCATGGGTGAGTGGACGCGATCATCAAATAGCGTTGATTTTGGCGTGATTAGAGAGGTTAATCAACTTTTAGTGGAAATGGAACAAGCAATTAAAGCCGAAAAGGAGGCTTTAATAAGAGAAAATCCGGATGATTATCAAATGCTTTTGAGAATGTAATTGTAAAGGCATAATCGTGTGTGATAAAATTAAATCTTAAAAAATAAATAAATTTATTATGTGTGGAAATCATTGTGCGATAGCAACAGCAGGAGATGCGGTGGACGTTAGGGAAAGATTAAGACAGCAAGCGCATCCAACAAGACGTGCAGAAGCGCATTCGGCAGCATCACCAGTCGTATTAGAAGTAGAAGACGAGACAACGAGAGTTGCTAGACGTTTAGATGCGGCATTGGCTAAAGTAGAAAAAACACGAAAGGAAGGAAAAAATGGGGCAGAACTCGTTGTTACACCAGAAAGACATCAGCAACAACCAAGAAGAGAAGCGCCACCATTATCTCGACCTACAGAAAAAGCATTGCCAACTCCATTAAAAACCGATAGGCCAGTATCATTAGAATCAACAGCTGTTGTTGACGAAGTTGCAATGCCAGAAAAAGCAGTGGCGGGAGTGTCGTCAGAAACAATAACAGCGGTACCAGAACGTTCAGCGGATACAGTCACGACAACATTAGAGGTTGCACGTAACGTAGTTAGAAGAAGAACCTCAGAAGTTGCACCGGCAGATCCAAGAGTTTCTGTGGTCACACAAGCTTTATACGATATATATGAAAAAGCGAGCAGACTTCCTCATGGGCAAGGTTCAAGCAAAAGGATTGCAAGGGCTCAAGCTCGCGAAAGAGGACTGGAAAGTTTGGCAAAAGCCGCAGGAGTTGACGTTATCGGAGGAGCTCTAATAGGAGCTAATAGAGATAAAATATTAGCAGAAGCAGCAGGAATATTGGGCGATGCAAGATCTTATATGATGGTAAAAGCATTGGCATTCTTGCGAAATCCAAACGAATGGACAAAGTAATTACAACTGCAAGATCCATCGATCGTGGTGGAGATCTTAAAAGCGATTAAAAAAAAGCACCTGTCTACAGCTTTGAATTTGGCCGTACAGAGCTACCGCCCCACAGATGCTACGTACATTTGGTACGCCCAGTAAGAATCGAACTTACATCAACAGCTTAGAAGGCTGCTGCTCTATCCATTGAGCTATGGGCGCGTATTTCAAGCGTTTGCGCTTTTCGTGCGCTTCAAATCGCTAAGATTTTACAACAAAATTAATAAATTTCAAACAACAAATAAGTTTGCTATAATTAAAGCATGACAGCTCAATCAATAACAAAGCAGATTATTCCGATTTTAAAACGCCAAGGCGTATTGAAAGCTTCGATTTTTGGCTCTTTTGCTCGTGGAGACGATAATGAGATGAGCGATGTCGATATCTTGGTAAAACTCGAAAATAATAAAACGCTTTTTGACCTGGTTGAATTGAGAATGTTATTAGAAAGTAAACTGAACAAAAAAGTTGATATTCTGACGTATAAATCCGTGCATCCGTTTCTTAGAAAAGCTATATTACAAGAGCAAAAACTTATCTATGAAAAAAGATAACAAAGTATTTCTAAAACATATTTTCGAAAGTATAAATTTTATTGAAAAATATACTAAATCTTTCACGAAAACTCAGTTTTTAAAGAACATACAGTTGCAGGATGCCGTAACGAGAAGACTGGAAATAATAGGCGAGGCTGTTAAATATTTACCGGATGAATTAAAGAAAAAACACCCATTGATTCCATGGAAGAAAATTGCAGGGACAAGGGATATATTGATACATGAATATTTTGGAGCCGATTTTGATCTAATTTGGAAAGTTGTAAAACAAGAATTGCCAAAGCTTAAAAAACAGACAAAAGAAATTCTGGATAAAATATAAAACGGAACTTACGCTTCGCTCCAGTTCTGCTATTGCGCCACCGCCAATCCATCCGAATATTTATCCGCACCCATGTCTTTTATGACCATAACTCGATAAATAACTTCGGCAACATCTTTGCGCTTCATACCTTCGTTAGGATTGAATTTATTATTAACAACCGGCACGAGATTCTTATTTTTTGCATAAGCAACATAAGAAGCAAACCAATCACTTGAAGAAACGTCATCATAAATAAATCCTGCAAAATTCATATTCACATCGATTTTCATCGCAAGAAGAAGCATTTTCAAGAATTCGGTTTTATTAACTGTATTATTAGGTCTAAAAGTATTATCAGCCGTATATCCTTGAACAACATTATTCAGATATCCGGTCATAACGTAATTCACAAACCAATCCGTAGATTTAACATCTTTAAACGGAATTGATGCGGCGGTTCTTGAAGGCGTATTTGTAGCCTCAAAGATAAGTTTCAAAGCTTCCGCTCTGGAAACAACTTGATCAGGCCTAAAGGTGCCATCTTCATAGCCGGCGATTACATTTTTATTTTTCAAATATTGTATTGAACGATAGTTTGGGAATGAACTGCTGATATCGGCAAAAAGCAAGCTTCCTTGAAGTGTATCTCTTGTTTGTTCTGTAAAGACAACGCGTTCATTTGGATTGTATCCTTTTGAAACGATTTGGAATCCTTGCGATGTATATTTTTTACCTTTAAATTCAACAGTAACGCTACCTGATCCGGGCGCAGGGTTAATAAGTGTAACGTTTGCAGATGATCCTCGGAAATCACTTGAAATCAAAGTTGTTTTATCAAGCATACCGATTCCATTGCCACTCAAAGAAATGCTTATTGCGCCATCAAAATTGCCTGAAAATTTATTTTCTCCTTCATATACGGTGATTGTGAAAAGTATTCCCTCGTTCCATGTGTATGAAGCTTTTGATGTGATTTTTAAGGTTAAATCAGAGCCATTTGAGATGTTTGCGTTATTATCGGAAGTAACCGTATTTACGTTAGTATTTGTATTAACATTTGTATTTGTTGGAACTGTTGTTTGCGTATTATTAATTATTCCATTTGTATCAAAAACAGGTGAACCAATCATATGATTTTGAACATATGCCATTGGATTTGTTGTCATTAATTCAGCATCGCTTCTGCCAAGCCCAAGATCAACAGCATCATTAAAAGTTTTAATTCCGGCATCGCTCATGGCTTTATATGTAAACGGCCAATATGGATGCCAAGGAGCTGAATCATTATCAATTTGGAAGTGAATATGTGGCGCAGAAGCAAGCCCGCTATTGCCGCTCAATCCTATTTGTTGACCTTTCAAAACGACTTCACCTTCAGTCACATTAAGCGCACTTAAATGACTATATGAAGAATAAAGCGTTGTTTTTTTGGAAGAATCATTTGGATCCGGAACGTTTTCATGCGTAACAACAAGGTGGTTTCCAAATCCACTCGAAAGATTTTCAAGCTTACTAATAAACCCATTTGCAACTGCATAAATAGGTGTGCCTGTAGGAATTTTGATATCAACAGCAGGATGTGAGCCAATGTTTTCAATTCCATCAAATTTATAATTTCCAAGATAAACAACAGGATAAGTTATGCGCGCATTAATATGAGTATTATCTTTTGCAGTTCTATCTGAAATAATTCCGGTTTCATATCTTGGCAAAGGGATTAATTTTGCAGCCGGAATTGAGCTAAAATTCATTTTAAATTCCGCGCTTGTAAGGTGGGCCCAGTTTGGAACCTGTTTAACAGGATAAGTCGTGCCATCAAATGCAGGCACAGGTCTTATTGGAATAATGCTCGCATGATATTGCGATACATTCTGAAACGCAAAAAACGAAGACAAAACAAACATGAGAATAACAACGAAAAATACAATCTTGCGATTGGCTTTACGTTTATGGTCATGCTCGTGAAGTTTCGAAATAAACGATTTTCTATTTTTGTTTTTGTTTTTAACCATTATTATGTTTTCAAGGTATTATCATATTATATCAAAAAATCGCGATGTTATCAAGTGTATATACGTCGAAAAGTGAGATAAATACGACAAAATTCGCCCAAAACATGGTTAAAAGCATGAATTTTAAGGGTGTTGTCTGTTTATATGGCGAAATTGGTGCTGGAAAGACTGTTTTTGCAAAAGGTTGCGCAGAAGCTTTGGGCGTACATAAAAGCAAAATAAAGAGTCCAACTTTTTCATTTATTCGCGAATATAAAGAGAAGAACGTTGAAATGTATCACTGCGATTTTTATCGCATCAACAATGATGATGAAGTTTTGCATCACACACTTAACGAAATTATGAAAAAGAAAAACGCGCTTGTTATTATTGAATGGGCCCAAAATCTTTCACAGGTTTTACCGAAAAATCGAATTGACATCTTTTTTGAATATAAAGCCAAAAACTCACGAAAATTGACTATCAAATTTCCGCAAAATACAGATTGGATTTCAGATTTATATAAAAAATATTTCACACCTGCACACGTCATCAAACACATGAAAACGGTCGCGGATTTCGCGCTTAAAATGGGTGAAAAATTCATAAAAAAGGGGACTTATGTTGATTTAAAGCGCATTGAGGAAATTGCGCTTTTGCACGATTTGCTCAAGCCTATAAGCTTTTTCAATTGGGGAGGCAGTCAATTTGGCCAAAAAATGGCACCATCAAAAAACGCAATAAAACTTTGGACTAAACTTCAAAAAAAATATGGTTTTGGGAATGACGTGCAAGCAACCATGGATGTTTTGAAGAATCTCGACCGCAAAAATCAGGACATGGCATCGCTTGCCGGTTCAGTCTTAACCCAGCAATTTGACGCTATAATAAGCCAAAAATACCCACTCAAAACTCTTGAAGAAACACTTGTTTATTATGCGGACAAACGCGTAAAACATACAAAAGTCGTTACATTAAAAGAGCGCTTTGAAGACGGCAGAAAACGTTATTTTCAAAATAGAAAAATCCCAAAATACACATCTGTGATCGAACGTAAAATATATAAGTTGGAAAAAAGCTTATTGCATAATTTGACTTAAAGCTGAAATTAAAAGTGCTTCCGTATCGCGAATTACTTCTTTTGATATTGGCATTTTAAATTTTGCTCGTTCACAATTTTCAATGTATTCTTTTGCTCGATTTAAATTCAAATAAATTTCGTCATAAATGTTAAGCAAACGCACAGTTGGAGGCTTGATTAATTTTACAAGATTTGTAAGTCCATGTGCTTGTATCTCGATTTTATCGATCCAATTGTTAACAGTATAGTTATCGCTAAAATAAACACCTCCACTTGCTTTTTCTTCAAAAAAATCAGCGGTTTTATTAAGTTTTTCATTGTCATCTTCAAATCTTTCATAAGCCTTTTCAGCGACTTCCTTTTGCAGTTTAATTCGTTGACCGTGAGACATTTCAGAAATCTGCTCAGGATTAAGCTTTAAATCCTTTGGTTCTTCAATTTTTTCCGGTTTTTGCGCATCTAACGACATGTTTTGATACTTGATTATTGATTATTCACTGCAGTGGCAACAGTTTTCTTCTCACTCATTGCCAACTTTGTGTATGTTCTTTCTGCGATAACTTGGTTCATCCTATTCCTTGTCGTAGGTCCAAAAATACCGGCTTTTGCTTGTTTTTCATTATCCATAAGCGCAACCGCTTGCTGGAACTTGAAAACCGCGTGCTTTGTAAGAACTCCAAAATACCCGCTTGGTTTGATTTTCAAATAATTCATTCTTATTAATTCTTTTTGCAAAGCAACAACGTCTTTTCCCGTATCTCCGAGTTTAAGATCTTTTTTTAGTGCTTGATCGGCATTGATATTTGTATCAACCGTATCTTTATTCTCGGCCGTAATTTTTGCCAAATATTTCTTTATAAGTGTTGTTTTTGTTTTTGGACCAAAAGAACCTGAGCCGGTTTCACTGCTGGACGTCAAAACTCCATTATCAACCTGGAACATAAAGAGTGCCGTCACGGTTTGATCATCAAAAACTCCGGTTACATCAACAATATATCCAAGCTCTTTTAAGGCTTGCTGAAGCTTTTTAACACCATCGCCTTTGGAAGCCTTTTTTATGCCGGTTTCAGGGAATTTTTCCCTTCCAAACGCTGTATATATAGCTTCAAGTTTCCATCTTGTTTGTGGGCCTGTGTGGCCTGCGCCATTTTCTTCCCAGTTATCAACTATGTCATTGTCTCTTTGAAAGTTATAAACCGCTTCACGCGTTGCTTTGTCATAGAATCCGCTTGGTTGTTTTTCAAGGTAGCCCAGGTGATACAAAACTGTCTGTAGCTTTGTTACATCATCACCCTTGCTCAAATACCAAACATCACGAGGGAACATTGTATAAACTTTTTTTGGTGCGGCTTTTGCGATTGTCCCTGCGGCAAAAATAGTCGAAGCCAATGTATCTTCATCCGCATCATAATTAGCCAAATAAACACTTTCTTTAATGCTTGAGTCTTTTCCATAAACAATAACTTCTTTAACTCTTTTCCCCCAAGCAAGCGTTCGAACCAACGCTTCATCTCCGGCGCCCATCCATATATCAATTCTATCGTATTGCTGATTTCTTTGACCGGAATTAACAATTGCGCTACCTCTATCATGAACTGCGACTACGCCAATTGTTGGTATATACATTTTAGTCCCAAACGCATAACTTTTTGAAGTTGCAACCATTCCGGGATAAACCTTCGTTCCGTCAGCGGCAGTCATGTCTCCATTAAGTCTAACTTCTGACGCATAGCTACCGGTCGCATAACGCTTTTGACCGGGCATTGGTCTATAATATGCCGTAATCATAAAAAGCTTCTTATAAGGATAGACATCGGGTCTTTCAAGTATTCCGGCAGTATAAGGCTCTTTGCCAACATTTGGTGCGGTCGGAACAGCGTCTGCTATATATTGTGACACAGGTTTGCTTTCAGCTTTTGCAACAGGCGCTTGATGTATTGTTATCGGACATATAAGTGAAAACACAAACAAGCCGGACAACACACATGTAAATATTTTTTTATTTTTATTTTGCATTTTTTTGTTTTTATTTTTTGTTTTTCGATTCGGCAATATCAAATAATTATATCATAAAAATTGAGCTCAGTCGTGCATGTGGTATTGATAAATAGAAGTTTTAGTATATAGCTAGACTAAAACACCAAAAACAAACAATTTGACGTAAATTATCTTAATAGTATCGTATAATTCCTCCACGTGGAGGAATGGTCGGTTTTCGTCCCGGGACAAGCTAAAAATAGTTTTGATTTTTAACTTGTAGCTTTGACTTTTGAGTTTTGAGCTTTGAGTTATTTATCACATATTCCCCCCAATTCTCCTGATAATCTCTCTATCCACAAATTCCTTATCGCGGCCGTATTTCAATCTCGAAAGTTGTTTATAAGCTTCTGCGGCTTCAAAATCACCTTTTTCAAGGTAAGGATTCGTAGGAGTAAGGCTAAATGGGCGGCAAGGTTGCATATCAATGGAAAGTTTTATAACACCCTTAAATTTATCCATATTAATCAAGTCCTGATCGCTAAATACAGGCGCAAATTCCTTCATAAGGTATTCTGCGTCTTGCGCACCGATTTTATAAGCCATCATACTTCCAACGTTACCAAACACGGCTTCTTTAACAGTCGCACGTTTCTTGGAAAGTTCGCCACCTTTATCTTCAAGCTGAGCCAAATATTGGTGAGCAATAATAAGTCCAAGGCGATATTTTCTAGCTTCTGAAAGGATGCTTTCAATGGAATCCGTAACATAGTTTTGAAATTCATCGATGTATAGGAAGAAGTCTTTTCTGGCTTCCTTTGCAATTTTTTGTCTGCGCATAGCCGCCATTTGGATTTTCGCGACAATCACCATACCAAGCAATTTTGAGTTTGTTTCACCGGTTTCACCCTTTGAAAGATTGATAAGAATAATTTTGTTATTCTGCATTGCTTCAAAGAAATCAAAAGAGGATTTTGCCTGACCAATAATGTTACGCATCATTGTATTCGTGACAAACTGACCAAACTTAGCAGCCAAATACGGGATCATTTCCTGTTTTTCTCTTTGTCCGGTTTTGGCCATCTGATGCTGCCAGAAGGATTTAACGATTGGATTTGTGACTTTCTCAACCTTATATCTTTGATAATCATCATCTGTAAACAAGCGAACGATATCTGTGATGGCGCCACCATCCGGATCAGACATAAGCGTCAAACAACCATTTCTAAAATAGTCCTGGATTCTTGGCCCAAAGATTTCTTCACCAAACAACTTAACCATGATGTTCATGGCTTCCTGAGAAACGAATTCCTTTTCTTCCCATGTGTCGCCTTCAAGCAAATTCATACCCATCGGGCGATCCATGTCACCGGGATTAAAGTAAATGACATCATCCGCGCGTTCACGAGGGATAAATGGCAAAATGTCTTCAACAAGACTTCCATGAGGATCAATAATAGCAAGTCCATCACCATTTTTTAAATCTTGGCGAATCATAACTTGAAGAAGGGAAGATTTACCCGTACCGGTTTGTCCGACAAGATAAAAATGTCTAAATCTATCTTCACGCTTAAGCTTAACTTCTTTTGTAACACCACGATAAGTGTTATAGCCCAACAAAAGCCCTTCAGCAGGCAAATTTGGAGGCGGAGGAGCAATCTTATAGTTCTGCCATGCAATAGAAGGATTTTGATTATAACGGATATTTGGAAGATGAAATAAGCTCGCAATTTCTTCCGAACACAAAATCATTTTCTTACTTTTAAACCATTGCAACCAGTTTCGAACAGGCCTTCTGAAGATGAAATTCGAGATAAGGAGCCTGTCGTTATGCCATCTTGTATATAAGAATTCATTTTGATTTGGCGCGTCATATTGGCCAAATGCATTCTTGATATTATGAAGATTCACATCGGCTTCTCTTTTGCTTGGTGAGCTGGAAACAACTCTAATCACAGTGTTATAGCCCGGCTTTGAATTCTTTTCTTCAAGAGCCTTTGTTTCCTCATCTGTCATAGGTGTTGTTCTGCCTTGCTGTTCACCCATTTGAGGTTTTTTGTCACTCGTAATAAGCGCTTCAAATATAGCGGAAATCCAAGTGAGAGGATTCCACCATTCAACGTCGCTGGTCTTTTTTCCAAACACTTTTTCTGCAAATTTGCGTCCACGTTTTTGCCATCCATCTTCAACGGGTCGAATCATAACTTGAATTGCGGCGCCTTCATTATCTTCAAGTTTGGAAAGAGCATTTATAAGATTATTAAGCGGATCGGAATTCATCCTCTGATAAGTTTTTATTGGAAACATCCAGCTGATTTTTTCACGAATATAACAACCTACAACATGAGAGTTTGGCTTAAATAAGTTATAATCCGGCATTTTTTCAATAACAGCATCATTATAAAAACTTGTAATCTGTTTTTCAAAAAAGCTGAATAAATTTCGCGGCATAACAAAATAAAAATGTATTTGTTTTTCAAATGCCACAAGCTCAAGAGAAAGAAAATCTTGTCCCTTGAAAAAATACTTAAATTCATGCTGATACATGCCGTGTAAGGACTCAAAAAAGTGAGTCATCAAGCCGGCAATTTCCTTAAAGTTCTTTTGAGAAGAAAAGGCTTCACGTTCACGTTCATTATCTTCTTTAGATTCCTTTCTTGGTACTTTTACGCGCAAAAAAACAAGATTCATCATGCGTTTCATATCATAACGCTTACGCATGCGCCAAAGAATGAACCAAAGTACGGCAATAACGGCCAGGACTATCCCAAAAATTTGTAGGAATTGAACCATTGACTGTTTATTTTTTTATTTCTTTCTTATATTTTAACACAAAACCGCCGAAAACTCAAGCTCGGATACGGGGACGGAGGCACAAAAAATCCCCGATAAATCTACCGGGGATGGGACCTGATCCTTAACCATAAGGCTAAGAACCTCCACCACTCTGTTAAATGAACAGAGAACAAGCTTATTTTACCATAAAATTAGGCGGGTTCGATTCCCGTAGGTTCCACCACTCCTGCCGGTTTTTGAATTTAAGAAAACAAAAAAATTATCGGATTGGTCTATGTCTGAACCATGTTTTAAAATTTGCATCATGAAATTCCGAAGCTCGTTTTAATAAATCGGCTCTTGCACTTTTTTCAGTTCTTGCTCGATAGAGTAAGGCGAATTTATCAGATCTCATAATTATATCCATAACTTCAAGTCGAGTATCTTTTGTATTCCAAATAGCTCTATAAGTTGAATCATTATCTCTATCAAGTAAGACTTTCCATGCAACAGGAGAAAGTTGACATTCTTGTGCCAAAATACCGATTATTTCAGCGCCCTTATCAGGCATAATGGGATCGTAAGGCATTATTTCATAATCACTAGCTAGCTTAAGTTGTAAATCAGGGCTAAAATTGAGACCCCATCCAAACATGACTTCTCGAGAATCTTCTCCCGCCAAATGAAGTCCACCATCTCTGTCGGAATCAGCATATCTAACAGTCAAATCTCCGTCTTTTGTTCTTTTAAGCAGATTTTGTAATTTTGTTCTTTCGTCTGATCTATGTGCTAAATCAGATACGCTATCAGCTATTCTTTTTATAGCACATCTAACACGAGCAAGAGTTCTAACTCTGATATCAATAGCTTCATCTCCTTTGAATGCCAACGGATAAAGCTCTTCTCTATGTTGTTTGCGATCATCTTCTGTCCATTCTTTTCTCCAGTTGCAATCAACGCTTGCACGATTTATCGCTTCTCCCGTCAAAGCGGTTTTTACTTCACCGAGCGTATCATCTCCATAAATTTCCAACTGCAATTCTCGTAAATACGCGGCAAAATCATCATTTCGTTCAATGTCGCGAATAATTTCTTCATCAGACAAAGCTAAAACTTGTTCGGGAGTGTATGTATCCATATAAAATTTATTTAAAGGATATTATTATCGCAAAAATTTAAAAATAAAACAAACTTAAATTTACATGTACACAAAATTATAGGTTTGAATTTTGAACTGTGGTTTTGACTTTTGAGCTCTAACTTTTGAGATTTATTGAGATATTTGCCTCTTTAATCTGTTTTTCCGGCACCTCGGAAGGCGCGCCCATCATCAAATCTTTGGCTTTCTGATCTTTTGGAAAGGCGATCACTTCGCGAATATTTGGTTCATCCAAAATCATCATAATAAATCTATCAATTCCCCAAGCGATTCCGCCATGTGGAGGTGGGCCATATTCAAATGCTCGAAGCAAATGTCCAAATCGAAGTTTTGCATCTTCAGGCGTAATTTTCAGAATTTCAAAAATTCTGCTTTGAACTTTCGGATCATGAATACGGACGCTTCCGCCACCAATTTCAACTCCGTTCAAAACCAAATCATAGGCTTTTGCACGCGCTTTTTCCGGCTCTTTATCAAGTAAATCAACATCTTCATTCATAGGTGCCGTGAAAGGATGATGCGATGCATCAAGCTTATTTTCTTCCGGTTTCCACTCAAACATTGGAAATTCAATAACCCAAAGTGGAGCAAAAACATTCTTATCACGCAAATTCAATTTATCTCCGCAAACGAGCCTAATATGTCCGAGCGTTTCGCAAACTACTTTAAATCCAGCGGAACAAATTAAAACAGTATCGCCTTCTTTTGCGCCAAATTCTTTTGTGATCGCATCGACTTCTTCCGGTTTCAGATATTTAAGAATAGGGGATTTGATGCCGCCTTTTTCATAAACCATATAAATCAAGCCATGCGCGCCATAAGATTTTGCAGACGCTTCAAATTCATCAAGTTCGCGTCTTGAAAATGTTGCACCACCCGGAATCAAAAGTCCTCTGACAAAATTCCCAACGCTTTTTGCTTCAGAAAAAACTTTAAAGCCTGATCCGGAAACCAAGTCCGTAATATCATGTATTTCAAGGCTAAATCGAATATCCGGCTTATCCGCTCCATATTTATCCATCGCTTCTTTCCAAGTCATTCTTGGCAATTTTACATTCATTAATTTCTTATCAGGTGCAAATTCTTTTAAAAGTTCAATCAAAAGTTTTTCATTAACAGACATCACGTCTTCGGCTTCCACAAAAGACATTTCAACATCAACTTGCGTGAATTCCGGTTGTCTGTCTCCGCGTTGATCTTCATCACGAAAGCATCTTGCAATTTGAAAATATCGATCAAATCCGGAAACCATCAAAAGTTGTTTCAATTGTTGTGGAGATTGTGGTAAAACAAAAAATTTACCGGGATAAAGTCTTGAAGGAACAAGATATTCGCGACTTCCTTCCGGCGTTCCTTTAATCAACATTGGTGTTTCAACTTCCACAAAATCATTCTTATCAAAATAATCTCGAACAGCTTTTATCACTTTATGTCGCACGATAATATTTCTTTGCATGCGCGTTCTTCTTAAATCCAAATATCTGTATTCCAAGCGCATTTCTTCATTCACCTCTTTATCGCTATCAATCTCAAATGGAGGAGTTTTTGAAGTGGATAAAATCTTAATCTCCTCAGCAACAACTTCAATTTCACCCGTCTTAAGTTTCGCATTAATCATGCCTTCCGGACGAGATCGAACAACTCCTTTCACCTGCATAACAGATTCAATTTTTATATCATTTGCTTCCGCAATTTTTGTCGGATCAATCGCGATTTGCGTCAATCCATATCTATCACGCAAATCAACAAAAATAAGCCCACCGTGATCACGTCTTCGCATAATCCAGCCCGAAAGCGTGACTTTTTCGTCGCTATTTTTCGTATTCAATTCATCGCATGTATGTGTTCTAAAAGTTGTTTTGTGCATATTTTATTTTAAGAATGAATCTAGTTCTTTTTTAAAATCATCATTAACCTCAATCCCAAACGGAGCCTTGATTCTTTTTGAACTTTCTCCGTCTTTTATGTGTATTTCAACAGGTGTTTTGCCCTTATGCCTTGTCAGCAAATCTTTAATATTATTTAAAGTTTCAGCTTGCGCGCCTGATGGCAAGCTTATTATATAAGGTTTTACGACTTCCTCCAAACTCAGCTCGTCCTCATCATTATCTTTTTCATAAGAAATATTTTTCACACGTCTTGAAACTTTTTCATTTGGATCATAAAGTTTATCATTTTTTGCACTTTCAATCATACTGTCGAGTGATAGCGTTTGCACGTTATCACACAAAAATTGATAACCGGTCCCTCTGGCAACAAGCTTTCCGCCAAGCATAACAATCGCATTCTCCTTTATAAAATGCCCATATTGAAGATATGTCCTTGGGAAAAGCGTTACAGAGATTCTTCCTGTCGGATCTTCAAGATCAAAATAAAGCATATATGAACCGGACTTTGTAAAAACTTTTTTTGGAGCATTAACAACGCCTGCAAGTTTTATACCTTTATTCGCTTCCTTTGCAGTAAGCCTTTCAATTAAATATGCTTTTTTTGCGAGATATTTTCGAAGTCCCTGAAGTGGATGTCCGGAAACATAAAGTCCCAAATATTCCTTTTCCCATGCGAATTTTTCAAGGCTTGTTGAAGGGGCGCTTGGTTTTAAACTAAGTGAACTTCCGCTTGCAACCTTATCCTCCTCGCTAAACATATCAAACATATTTGTTTGTCCATCAGCCTCGGAAGTTTGATGACCTTTTGCAAATTTTGAAATTTCTTCGACATTTTCCGCGATATTTCTGCGATCTCCAAATCCGTCAAAAGCACCGGAATAGGCAAGCGCTTCAATAAGCTTTTTATTAAGCAATTTTGAAGGTACGCGTTTTGCAAAATCCTCAAGAGACAAAAATTTTCCACCTTTATTTCGAACCTGAATAACTTCATTTATAGAGCCTTCTCCAACGCCTTTCAAAGCAAGCAATCCAAAGCGAATTTTTCCTTCTCCAACATAAGTGAAAGTTAAATCCGATTCATTCACGCACGGTGGCAAAACTTCAATTCCATTGGCTTCACATTGTTGTATTTCAATAACGATTTTTTCCGTATTTCCTTGTTCGCAAGTCATTAAGGCGGCCATAAATTCAGTCGGATAATAGGCCTTCATATAAGCCGTTTTATAAGAAATCATGGCATAGCTTGTCGCATGCGCCTTATTAAAACCATAGCTGGCAAAAGGCTCAACAACGTTTTCAAAAACTTCTTCTGCGAATTTTTTGCTATGGCCTTTTTTCATTGCGCCTTCAATAAACTTTTCTTTTTGTTCTGCAAGAAGTTCCGCAATTTTTTTACCAACAGCCTTGCGCAAAATATCAGCTTCACCAAGGCTAAATCCTGCAAATTGTCTCGCGATTTCCAAAATCTGTTCTTGATAAATCGCAACTCCATGAGTCTCTTTCAAAATCGGCTCAAGACTTTTATGCATATACTTAACCGTTTCCGGCTTGTGCTTTCCGCTGATATACATCGGAATCCATTCCATTGGTCCCGGGCGATAAAGCGAAATCATAGCAATAATATCTTCAAAACGAGTCGGCTTTAATTCTTTCAAATATTTTCTCATTCCAGTTGATTCAAGCTGAAAAACGCCTGTCGTGTTTCCTTCCTGAAGTAATTTAAATGTTTTTTTATCATCCATTGGAACATTTCTAATATCAACCTCAATTCCTTTTGTATTTTTCACCATTTCAACGGATTTTTTGAGGATTGTAAGGTTCTTTAGTCCCAAGAAGTCCATTTTAAGAAGTCCGATATCTTCAATCGCATGCATTTCATATTGAGTGATAACTTCATCATCTTTTCCGGAAGCAAATTGGAGTGGCGTGTAATTGATAAGTGGCTCTTTTGAGATGACAACCGCACAAGCATGTGTTCCGGAATGCCGAACAGTTCCTTCCAATTGTTTCGCATAATTAAGAATATTCTTTGAACTTTCCTCGGTTTCATAAGCGGTTTTAAGCTCGGAGTCAGTTGTTAAAGCCGTATTCAAAGGAATATGTTTTCCTTGAAAAGGTGGCGGCACCATTTTTGCAATTCGATCAACATCAGCATATGTATAACCAAGCGCGCGTCCAACATCGCGAACAGCGGCTCTGGAAGCCATTGTTCCAAATGTGATAATTTGCGCGACATTATTTCTTCCATATTTCTGAACAACATAGTCAAGAACTCGATCGCGCTGATCATCCGAGAAATCAATATCAATATCAGGCATACTGATTCTTTCCGGATTTAAAAAGCGTTCAAAAAGTAAGTTATATTTCAACGGGTCAATTTCCGTTATATCAAGCGCATAAGCAATAACAGAACCCGCAGCACTTCCACGACCAGGCCCAACGACAATTCCATTATCTTTCGCAAATTTCACAAAATCATGAACAATCAAAAAATATGCGTCAAAACCCATCTGATGTACGATTCCAAGCTCATATTCAAGCCTTTCCTGCGCTTCTTTTAACTGTGCGCCTTCGTATTTTGTCACAATTCCTTCACGACACAATCCTGCCAAATATTCATCCGCAGGAATATTATTTGGCGTATTGAAAACAGGAAGTAAATCTTGGTGAAGCGGAATATCCAAATTGCACATCTCCGCTATTTTAAGCGTATTTTCAATCGCACCCGGAACGTGCCCAAAAACTTTAATCATTTCTTCAGGCGGCCTAAGCGAATAATCGCCGGTATATCTCATGCGTGATTCATCTTTAATCGTTGTTTGCGTTTGTATGGAAATCAAAACATCATGCGCATCCGCGTCGTTTGCGTCCACGTAATGCACATCATTGGTTGCAACAAGCCCAACTCCGGTCTTCCCGCCAAGTTCAATCAAAGCATTATTAACTTTATCCTGAATCTCAATCAAAGGGTGATCTTGAATTTCAAGAAAAAACTTATCTTTTCCAAAAACATCAGTATATTTTTGCAAAACTTTTTCAGTTGCGCTCATATCGCCATTCACGGCAGTTCTTGCAATTTCCCCAACAAGACATCCACTCATGCCAATCAAACCTTCTTTATGCGCATTCAAAAGGCCCAAATCAATTCTCGGCTTATAATAATAACCTTCAAGATGCGCCTTCGTAACAAGGGTTATTAGGTTTTTATATCCAACAAAGTCCGTTGCCAAAAGAGTCAGGTGAAAAGGTCTCACGTCAACTCCGGGAGTTTTATCAAAACGCGTTCGAGTTGCGATATAAGTTTCGCACCCAACAATCGGCTTTATGCCGTGTTTTTTTGCGGCTTTAAAAAACTCAATCGCGCCATGCATAACGCCATGATCCGTCAAAGCAAGCGCCGGCGAACCCTGCGATTTTGCGCGTTTTACAAGCGATTCCGGCGAAGCAAGCCCATCAAGCAAGCTGTAATATGAGTGTACGTGTAAGTGGACGAATGACATCAGGAGTACTATACCCAAAAATAAAGTTGCAGGCAATTTTTCAATCGCATTTTTCTCATATACAAAAATCAATTTTCATGATCACGTACCCAAACTAAAATTGACATACAAAAGCTTTTGTTTAAAATAGCAGTCATGACTTCAATATTTGACGCATTACAGGCGGATTACACACGCATTGCAGAAGACGAAATAGACGCAATACAAAAGGCGGAAAAAGATAAAGCCGCATCAGCTAAGGCGCTTTTAAAAGACATTTCGAATCGAGCCGAGATAGTAAGTCTTGCGGTTAAGAGCGTCATAGATGATTTATGGTCCGGTAAAGCTGAGCGTCTGAACGTTAGATTTTTAATACGCGAAAGAGTTAAGCAAATCCTGAGAGATCAAGGAGTGATGAGACAAGTGAATACAAAAAATCATCATCCATCTAAAGGAATGACTCCTCAAACGCAAGCTGCAAGAAATGAAAGTTTAAATGCTGCTTTGATCGCAGCAAGAAAAAATGAAAAAGTAAGAGAAAAAATTTTAGAACTGGTTGCAACTTGCCTTGAAGCAAGGTTCCCGCTAGATATGTTTAATATGGAAGATCAAAGATTTGGAGCGATCGCGATAGAAGAAGACGATTTGGGGGGGGTAAAAACATCAGAAGAAGAAATTGGGAAGTTGCGAAAAAATGGAGAGTTAGAATGGCAACAAATGAATGATTTGGCTAATAACTTTTTGATATGGTTTGCAAAAAATATTAGCGACAAAGTCGAGCCAAAATGTAAAAATCAAGAAATATTATTAGTTGCTTATTTATATTTATTCCATGGACTTGATGCGCAAAGAGTAGTGGAAAAGATGGGAAGGTTAAAAGAAGATGACTTAAAAGACGTAAAAAAAGTTCAAAGCAAACGAGAAAGGGATATCAGAAAAAGAAGAATTGAGGATGTGTATTCCGAAATTTTATGTCCGGAAAAAGTTGAACAATTTTATACGCAATTAAAATCAGCACTTGAGCAAAAAGGACCAAGTATGCTCGATGAATATTTAAGGCAAGCGTCTTTCAATGATTATAGGGACAGAGATGTTGTTGGAGGCTATGAGAGAGTAAAAGAAGCAAGGGAGCAATATTTTAAAGAGGATATAACAAAAACTCAAAAAAGAAAATGCACCAGAAGCGCATACAGCAGAGATTTATTTGAACTTGAGAAAAAAGCGGCAGGTTTTGCGGCAACTCATTATGAAAGATGCCTGCAAGAAGCAGACGTTATATTGCTTCAAAGAGGAGATGTTTCAGCAAGAAATAGAGTTATGGCCTCTATTTTCAGGTTGGTATCATCAGCTTTAAATAGAGGTAAAGCAAAATATCGTATCAGTAAGGCTGCATTATTTTCCGAGGATTCAAGCGATGTCGAGGGTGAGGCGCTATTGGATGTTTTGGAAAAATTACCGATGTGCGATCCAATGAGATCAAAACTTACAACATATGTTGGAGGATATGTGGATAATAGATCAAGAAGATATATTGAAACATTAGACGCAATTAGAAGCCCATCTCATGTGATAGAGACTAAAAGTAAAATCTGGGCATTTGAGCCGTGGAGTATCGATAGAATTGTTGATCAATTCCATTTACCGGAACAAGTTGTACGCGCAATTCTCGAACAAAACCCAGGCAAAAGAAGCAGGGATCTAATTGAAGGCGTGCCTATCGAAATTATCGAAAAAATCAGAGAAAAACATACAGGCAAGCCTGACTATGTAATAGCCGCAATGTGTCACTGTAGCCTTGAAATGATACAAGACATAAGAAGCGGAATGGCGTTTGTTCATTCGGGGCGTGTTTCATTGGACGCTCCGGTTGATAATGATCCTGATGCTGATAAAGTTGGAGATTTTTTGCCGGAAGCTATGGTAGAGGCATGCCAAGATATAGTTGCAGACGCATCACAAAGAAACCAATTCGTTGAAAAAGCATTAAAACTTTTGTCTCCAAATGATGCTAGATTTTTGCGACAACGATTAATCGAAGGAATGACGCTAGAAGCCATGGGTGAAGAAAGATACCTAACAAGAGAAAGAATAAGACAACTCGAAGCTAAATTACTTAAAGAAATACGAGATAGAGCCGCAGGAAAAGGGAAACTTGTAGCCGCACCAAAAAGAGAGTGTCTTTTATTAGATGGAGACGTAGTCATTGTTAAAGACGAAAAGGCCTTTGAAAATTGGTGCAATGGAGAATACAAATCAACAGAAACGAGAGAATGTAGAACAGCATCTGATTCAGTAGCAATGACAGATCAACATAAGCATTGGTTAAGATTGAATCTTGGAATGTGCGATGACGGCGTAAGATATAAAGCGGATGAAATAGCAAGAATGCTATTTAAAGATCAAGAAAAGTCAGCAACGAAAACGATAAGCCACGTGCTTCATAAAGCAAAAACAAGATTGAAGAAAGAGTTAGCAAAACTCAAAAAGCAAGGAAGGGACTTATTTATAGAAAGCTATCCGGCAAAAGCCGCTTACAACCAAGTTGCGGAACTTCTTCAAAGCGCATACGAAACTATTTAATTTTGGTGCCGGGGAAGAGACTTGAACTCTTACAGGTGTTACCCCGCCGGCTTCTAAGGCCGGTGCGTCTGCCATTTCGCCACCCCGGCGAATGTAATTTGATTATATCATGATTTGGGGGACGGAGGCAGCATAAAAATTTGAGCTCAAAGAACAAAATTGCATCCGTTCCCATTTTGTTTTAGGTACGGACATTTTGCACTTTCTGTAGGCTGAGGGCTTGGTTAGGTGATAGTCCGTCAAGGGAGCAATGTTCAAGGTCATTATAATACATATTCCAAAGCTTGGTTTGATACTTCAACTG
>Ga0209417_1000739_pt1 | contig 70078 bp, 48 predicted proteins | sample RifGroF2_FD_184002 | JGI IMG/M metagenome (GOLD analysis project Ga0209417, IMG submission 184002) | Groundwater microbial communities from Rifle, Colorado, USA - Groundwater F2 (SPAdes) (version 2) | ecosystem: Environmental > Aquatic > Deep subsurface > Groundwater | place: Rifle, Colorado... | reverse complement strand
GGTTGTATCTCTCAAAATGCAATTGCTCTTTCTGGCTTTTTGTAATTTTTATTTTTATCATATCTCTGTTTTTGTACAAAGATAATTATTTATTTTATTTACGCAAATTATGACCGTGATTAGTATAGTATTCAGGAACTGTTCATAATCTACTGCTGAAAATATTTAACTTTACAAAATTTATCCTTGTAGGTTTAATATATACAATATTGTTATTACAAGATTAATAGAGACCCAATTTCATCTTCTTGATTGTCAAAATTGATTTCTCGTTGAAATACTAAAAAAACAAAAATTGAAATGAATGAAAAAACACGATTTAATAAAATCGTTGACTTTTATGATTTAAAACATAGAAAGCATTTAGAAACTATTGAAATTTTTTGTATTTTTAAAGAATTACTTGAAATGAGTTATTTTGCAGGGTTTGGAGAAAAGAATAGTATAGGGTTTGGATGTGTTGAAATTTTGAAATAAGAGTCCACTCTGAAAAGTGTTTTTGACACGAATTGCACAAATTGTCTCTTAATATGCAACTAAAAATCAACATATTTAATTCGTGAAATTAGTGTCATATATGGGTTTTTGGAGTTTTCGGAGTGGGCTCAAATAAAATATAAACAATTTATGATATATGAAAAAATCACTGCTGCTTCTCACAACATTATATTTTCTGTCTGCTCAGATTATGCTCGCTCAGGATCTCATCCGCTTCATGGATAAAAGTGGCTTTTGGGGATACAAGGATAAGAAAACCGATAAAGTCAAAATCAAAGCTGAGTGGGATTATGCATATGAATTTGATAGCTCGAAAACAACTAGGGTTTGTAAAGGATGCAGAAATTTAGGCTTAGACCTTTGGGATTTTAGTAATGAAAATGTTCTGATTTATGGGATTGATAAAAATGGGGTAACTTTTGAACCACATGGTACAGGTACAGTTTACGAAACCGATCATCTTATTATTGGACGCTCCGATGGACTGTATGGCATTTTCAGGGAAGGTGATGTAGAATTTATTCCGCAATATAATAAAATAGAACCAACCTATCCTTTTGCTGGAAATTTCCTGATTATGAAAGATAATTTGTGGGGCATGATCAATAGTAAAGGAGACATTGTACTGCCAATGGAATATAACAAGATTTCGTCTGATGATGGCAATTATTTTATTCTTCAAAAAGGGGAGAATAATTTTCTCAATCCAAAGAAGGAAATTAAAAGGGGTATTGCTAACAAAAATGGAAAAATATTAGTTCCCCTTGGGGATAATGGTTTTTCTAATATTTCAAATGGTGTTTGCATTTTAGCAAAAACAATTGGAGGGAAGTTGAAATATGGAATTGTTGATACGCTTAACAGAGAAATAGTACCCTCCAAATACGATAATGTTTATTCTTTTTACAATGGGCTGATTCCTGTCTGCATAAATTGTGAAGAAGTTTATGTCGGTGACAATCTTTGGATTGTACATGGTTCGTGGGGAATAGTAGATAAAAATGGAAAAGAAATAATCGCTCCATCAGAGGGGAAAGGAAAGATAGATCAGATGCTCTCGTTTCAGGAAGGGATGGTATGGTTTTGTCAGGGATGCAGGTTTGATAAAACCAGTAATTGGAGAAAAGGACTCTGGAAAGGGGGCAAATACGGGTTTATTGATTCACTTGGAAAAATAATTGTACCTGCCATTTACGACAGCGCACAGATTTTTATTAATGGTCTGGCAAAAGTTGTGATCCAAAAAAATAAGATCAGAAAAATAGGCTTCATTGACAGAACGGGCAAAGAAGTGATTCCGCTTACAGATAAATATAAAGATATCACATTTTTTAATGAGGGACTAGCAGCCGCATTTACAGGCAGAAAATTTGCTTATATTGATCTGAAAGGCAATGAAGCAATTCCTGCGAAATTTGATGAAGCCGAAAACTTTTACAATGGCTATGCTGTGGTTACAGTTAATGAAAAAAAAGGTCTTATAAATACTAAAGGAGAATTTATCATAATTCCTGAATATGAAACCATGTATCCGGATCACTGGAGAAAAGATGTTTATGAAGTGAGAAAAAATGAGGATAAATTCTGGGTAAATTTAAAGAACGAAAAGATTTTTGATAAATGAAACTTAGTGTTTAATCCTTTTTGTGATTTTTTTTCCCCCATTTATTTATAGTATTTTTGACTAATCAATATTTTTATTAATAAAGGATGAAAGAGCAAAATTTTGATTCGGCTTATGAAAAAGTAAAAGAACTTGTAATAAAATTTCAACAAGGTGAAAAGCATTATTTATCACAATTTTACCAAGAAGCTGAAGTTCGTCAAGATTTTTTGGATAACTTTTTTACTGCTTTAGGTTGGGATGTTACTCACAAAGAACAAAAAAATCCTTATGAGCAAGAAGTAAAAATAGAAAAAGGAGTTAGAGTATCAGGCGCTCAAAAGAGAGCTGATTATTCTTTTGCAATTGCTCCTAATTTTCGAGATCCTTTATTTTTTGTAGAAGCAAAAAAACCTGCAAAAGCATTGAGAAATGCACAAGATTATTTTCAATCAATTCGTTATGGTTGGCATAAAGCACATCCCCTTTCAATTCTAACTGATTTTGAAGAATTTCATATATTAGATTGTCGCTACACACCGGATATTAATAATTCCCTTGATAAATGCTATAAGCGTTATCATTATACAGATTATTTAGACAAAGAGAAATTTGCTGAAATATATTTTTTATTTTCAAGGGAAGCTGTTGCAAATAATTCTATTGAGAATATTTCAGATACCTTACCAAAGAGAAAAGGGAAAGCAACAACAAAAACTCTTTTCCCTTATGAAATACATCAAACAATTGATGAAGCATTTCTTGAAGAAATAGATGGAATTAGAGAAAAACTTGCAAAAGCATTTAAAAAACAAGATGAAAATTTAACAAGTGAAGAACTCACTGAAGCAACTCAACGTACAATTGATAGACTTGTATTTATCCGGTTTCTTGAAGATAAATTAATTGAACAGAAACACTATGTAAGTGAATTCGGAGAAAAAGGTACTGCATGGAATGATTTTATTTCCGCATGCCGTAAACTAAATGCAAAATATAATGGCATTGTTTTTAAAGAACATTTTATAGATAAACAAACCTTTGCAGGTCCAGAGGTAAATGAGTTCCGCATTATTTGTCAAGATTTATGTCATCTTAATTCTCAATTTCTTTTTAATGAAATACCTATTCATATTCTTGGATCTATTTATGAACGATTTTTAGGAAAGGTTGTAAACGCAACAGCAAAAAGAGTAACTGTTGATGAAAAACCAGAAGTAAAAAAAGCCGGCGGTGTATATTATACGCCAAAATATATTGTTGATTATATCGTGCGAAATTCAGTCGGTAAGCTGATTGAAGGAAAGACATCCGAAGAGATAGCAGAAATGCGATTTGCAGATATTGCTTGTGGTAGCGGTTCATTTTTAATAAGCGTTTTTGATTGTTTGTTGATTTATTATCAGAAATATTATCAGAAATATAAAGCAAAAGCAATAACTGATGGCTGTATTGAAAAAGATGGTCAAATGGTGTTAAGTATTAAGCAAAAACAAAAAATATTACTCAATAATATTTACGGCGTTGATATTGATCAACAGGCAACCGAAGTAACCCAGTTATCCCTTGCTTTAAAATTATTAGAAGATGAAACCACAGCGACTGCAAATGATATGCAGGTTTTATTTCATGAAAAGATTTTACCTGACATGAGTAAAAATATTTTTTGTGGAAATTCTCTAATAGGTACAGATATATTAACTTTCAACGGATTGTTTAGTGGGGATGAAGAGAAAAAGCTAAACCCAATGAACTTTAAAGATGTATTCAAAAATGTTATGAAAGTTGGAGGGTTTGATGTTATTATTGGAAATCCACCTTATGTAAATATTGAAAATTTGGAGGAGGATGTAAAAAAATATTTTTTTGCTAAATATAAAGCTTGTAAAGGTAGAACAGATATTTACATTGCATTTATAGAAAAAGCATTATCTTGTATAAAGCAGAACGGTTTAATTTCTTTCATTATTCCTTACGCATTTACAAATCAAAATTATGGAGCATTATTAAGAGCCAGTTTAATTAAAGATTACTTTATTAAAGAAATAGTTGACACAAGTAACTATTTTGTTTTTGATACAGCAAATGTTAAAAATATAATACTTACAATACAAAATTCAAAAACAATAAAAGACAAGACTATTATAAAAGTCGTAAATTGTAGTGAGGAATTTAATACTCTTAATTTTTATAAAACATTTTCAATTTTGCAAAACACTTTTATCGCTTTAAAAGATTTTCGTTTTGAAACAAAGCCTTTCAGCAATTTTCTATCAATAAAAAATAATATTTGTAAAAAAACAATTCCCCTTAAAAATATTTGTCTTGTTGCTTATGGCGCAAGAATTAATCATAAAACCAAAGATATTGGTAAAGACCATTATATTTCATTTGAACAAAAAAAAGGGCTTGTTCCTTTTTGCGAAGGGAAAAATATAGATAGATATAATTTTGAACAATATGGTTGGCTACAATATACACCAACTGAACATTATAACTCAATGTTTCCAGAACTTTTTGAAAGTGAGAAATTGATGTTTATCAATGTAGTTAAGGACAGACTCAGATTTGCTTACGACAATTTGGGGTTTTATAATAGTCATACTGTTATTAATTGTGTGAGACTTGATAAATTAATAAAATCAACTCACCCATCAGCAAAAAAAGCATTAAGAGAAAACAATCTTGAGTTTTGTAAAAATTATCATTATTTTTATTTGCTTGCAATTTTAAATTCAAATTTAATTAATTGGTATTTTATTACATTTTTAAGTGAACGTTTGCATTTTTATCCAAACGATGCAAAGAATCTACCGATTAAAGAAATCAATTTTAAAAATAAAACTGAAAAAGGGCAACATGACAAAATAATTTCTTTGGTTGAAAAACTTTTTGAAGTAAAAAGGGAAATAATGATTTCAAAAACAGAAAAGGACAAAACATATAGTGAACGAAAATATTCTTCTATTGACTCTGCTATTGATGAAGAAATTTATAAATTATATAATTTATCTATTGATGAAATAAAAATTATAGAAAGCATATAACCAATCGCATTTTGTAAGCACATTGCCAAAGCCACACGAACTACGCAAATCCATGGCTTTGCCAAAAAGCCTCTAAAGCCAAACTATGAAAACAAATTTAAAATGCACAAGCAAACGAAGTTGAAAAAATAAAATTAAAATGGAAAATCGCACGAGCCTCTAACGCTGCGATAGCCTCATTTTACGCTAATGAAAACATTAAGACCTCGCCTGCCTGCCATCTTAGACAAGTATGCGATAGGTCAAAAGAGCACAAAAAGTAACCAATATACGAACCGTCAGTAAAGACTAATATCTATTTTTAAAGGAATTAGAACTATATAGTGCTAGCAAGAAAACCCTTATTTTTTGCTTAACAGTGTGAGTGCTTGATAAGAAAAGGTCAAGTTCAAGCCTGCCTGTCCGGTAGGCAGGGCTTTCGAAGACCTGAAAATCAGGAGTGTACTAATGTACATGACTGTTTTTCAGGTTGAGAGTAACGCAGAAATTGACGTTTTCTTGCAAGCACTATATACTTACATCGTGATATTTATTTTAAAAAATCAAAGCATAAAAATTACCATAACAAAAACCCTTGTTCTCCCATTCGTAAATAATGACTAATTTGAAAACCATGAATACCATATTCTTTTTTGCATTAATAAGTTTGTTTTCCTGCACAACACCGCAGACTTCAAAAACAGACCCCAGCGACAATCAATCAAAGAATGAAGCAGAATGCAGCAATTTTTATCCTTTTCAGGCTTACTATATAAACCTCGACGAAAATAATGCGGTTCTTATTGATGGCATTCCAGCGACAGATTTTAAAACCTGCTCTAAATATGCACATCGTTTTAAAAATATTATAGCTGATTCAATCTGTCTGAATGGAAAGACTTATATCGTTAAAAAAAATAAAGAAAAAGAAATTTATGATATTGCTGTTTTTGAAGGTAAAAAGCATATTAATACCATAAAACTGCCCGTTGTAAAACCACTGCCCGAAGTTCATGAATATTTTATTCATCTGCTTCCTTATAAAAATGACATTATAATGTTTATGGAAGATAGGTACACCACGCACTTCATGATTTGCAAATATAATGCTGATGGTCGGGAAATCATGCGCAAAGAAATCGAACATACTTATATTACCCACCCGGAACCTAAAACAAATCATTATAACCGATATCTTTATTTTAAAGGCTTAACTGCTTCGCAAATGATTTTTACATCACATGTTGCATTTGCAGATAAGTTTAAAACCATCGTATTGTCAATGGATAATTTTGATGTTACTGAATACAACAAAACAGCCAATGGATTGATACTTGATGAAAACGAAAAAAATCTTGCAGGATTTGCTACTCAGATTAATGATCGTTTCACTGTTCAAATGATTGATAATACTAAATATGAATTTGAAATTAAGAATGGAAATCCTGCTTGTGATTTTATTTTAAAAAATAAATTACTTTATATCGCCAATTATCATCCGATAGCAACGGGTTCAAGCCTGCATTGTTTTGATCTTAATACTGGTAAAATGAAATGGACAGCAGATGTAAAGCAGATTATGGCTTCACATTCTAAATATTCAAACAAAGTTATTATAAGTGTGTATAAAGATAAAATCATCATGGAAGGCGACGAGGCCTCCGGCGATTATGTGCAGATTTTTGATGCAGAAACCGGTAAAAGATTAGTTGTTTTTGGTGATTTTTTAGAAGCAAAGTAATAGGTTTTCATTATCTCAATTTGGAAAATTAGAATTATTCTATACATTTGAAAAACTAATATTTAAAATAAACTGTATGAATTACGAAAACCTCAAACATGAATGTAATAACGGCATTGCAGTTGTTACTTTTACACGCTCTCAGGCATTAAATGCTCTGAATTCTAAAGTTTTTCATGAAATCAATGCTGTTTTGGATGAATATTCGGCTATGCCTGATTTGAAAGTAATGATATTTACGGGGGAAGGAAAAGCTTTTGTGGCAGGTGCTGATATAGCTGAGATGTGCGATATGAATTCGGAACAGGGCGAAAAATTTTCTAAACTCGGACAAGATACTTTTAATCGCTTTGAACAGGCTCCTTATCCTATCATCGCTGCTATTAACGGATTTGCGCTGGGTGGAGGCTGTGAGCTTGCTATGGCATGCGATTTTCGTGTTGCCAGTACTTTTGCAAAATTCGGACAACCCGAAGTGAATTTGGGTCTTATTCCCGGTTATGCTGCAACACAAAGACTCCCCAGAATTGTTGGTATATCGAATGCGTTGTACCTATTATGTACAGCCGATATGATAACTGCAGATGAGGCTTTGCGCATGGGGCTGGTTCAAAAAATTGTTGAACCTGAAAAGCTGATGGAAGAAGTTATGGCGATGGCAAACAGAATAGCGTCTAAAGGACCGAAAGCTGTTAAGAAAATAAAGTATGTAACACGTCAGAGTGCCTATGTTGATTTTAAAACGGGCAGCGAACTTGAATCGAAAGAATTTGGCTCTCTCTTCGGCAATGAAGGCGCTGAAGGCATGAAAGCTTTCCTCGAAAAAAGAAAACCTAACTGGTAGTGCGCCGTCTTGTAAAGACGTTGCACGCAACGTCTCACTTACTAAAACAGTCTTGTAAAGACGTTGCACGCAACGTCTTAGACCAAAGGCACGTAAACGTTGCACTTGTGCTGAGCCTGAAGCACGCAACGTATAAGTATCGAAAATAACCCTATAATTATATACTTAAACTAAATAATATGGATTACACCGAAAGATTACAAAATGTAACTGTACTGGGTGCTGCCGGAAAAATGGGAAGCGGTATCCTGTTGCTCACAGCTATTGAAATGGCTGACCTGAGTTTAAAACCCGAAAATAAGGGAAAAACATTTGTGCTTAATGCAATGGATGTTTCAGATGCTGCCCTTGCCGGTTTGATGAAATATTTACGCGCACAGGTGTTGAAAGCTGCGGAAAAAAAAGTTGTTCAGCTTCGCACTGTTTATGCAGACCGCAAAGATTTAATAGACAACGAAGAAATTATTCGTGAGTATGTAAATGATGTGGTTGGTATTGTACTACCCACAACCCTGTTAGAATCTGCTTATAAGTCTACGCTTGTTTTTGAAGCAATAAAAGAAGATCCTGCTTTAAAAGTGAAAATTTTTAGTCAGATTAATCAGAACAACAGCAAGGCACCGTGGTTTTACACCAATACATCTTCAATACCTATTTCTAAAATAGATAAAGAAGCAAACCTTGGCGGTCGTGTGCTTGGAGTCCATTTTTATAACCCTCCTGCAATTCAGAAATTAGTAGAAATTATTAAAGGTGAACATACATTACCTGAATTGGTTGAATTCGCAAACACGTATTCAAAAAATCTTAGAAAAATTGTAGTTCCTTCAAACGATTTTGCCGGATTTATCGGTAACGGTCATTTTATGCGCGATGCATTGCATGGAATAAAAGAAGCAGAAACCTTGCAAACTAAGTTCTCTTTTCCTGAATCTGTTTATATTATAAATAAAGTAAGTCAGGATTTTCTTATCAGACCCATGGGGATTTTTCAATTGATAGATTATGTGGGAATTGATGTTTGCCAGTATATCATGAGCGTTATGAACCCGTATCTTCCAAACGAAGACCTGCACAGCGACCTTCTCGATAAAATGCTTGAAATTGGTGTACGCGGAGGGCAGAATTCGGACGGCTCACAGAAAGATGGCTTCCTTAAATATGAAAAAGGAAAAGTTGTTGGATTTTATGACCTGACAAAGAAGGCTTATGTTGTAGTTTCTGAGCTTCAGCCAAAATGTGATGATGCGCTTGGTAAATTGCCTGCATCTGTTCAGCCCTGGAAAGCTGTTGTTGGAAATCCAGCTAAAGAAGAGGTTTTCAAAACGTATTTCAGCGAATTAAAAGGTATGAGTACATTTGGAGCAGAACTGGCAAATAAATATGCTATAAGGTCGAAAGAAATCGGATTAAATCTTGTTAAAGACAACGTGGCTTTTAACGATGCAGATGTGAATACCGTATTGCTGACAGGCTTTTTCCATGCGTATGGTCCGATAAACGAATATTTCAATTAAGGTAAAGATATGCCACTAAATCACGAACCTGCCTGTGCTGTCGCTTCGACAGACAGGAATACGAAAGCTCACAAAAATAAATTAGAGCATTTATCTCTTGAATTGGAAGATATAGCAAAGAAAATTGTTGATGCAAAACAGGAATCAGAAGACTTAATTTTTTTTACAACTTGCAACCTGGGTTTCGACTCCCTGCCTACCGGACAGGCAGGCGCTCAACCCCCGGTTACCCTGCAACGATCAAATCATTAAAAAAAAATTCATGAATTATTTTGGTTCGTGCTTTCGTGGCAAAAAATAAAATAGAAATTTAAAAATCAAAAAAATATGACAAAATTAAGAAGAAAAATATATATGGTGGCCGGATATAATACCATTTCTATGGGTTCTGGCAGAAAAGAATTTCATCCGAAAAAAGAACGTCCCGGATTAGAAGAATACATTAAAGAAGCGGGTCAGGGTGTATTGAAAGCCATTGGTGGAGCAAAAAATGTAGATGAAACCGTATTCGGAAATTTCATTGCATCGCGTTTTAACCGTCAGGCAAACATTGCCGGGTTTGCTCCTTTTATTGATGAAGGTTTAAAATACAAACCGGCAACACGTGTTGAAGGCGCATGTGCTACGGGAGCTCTTGCTCTTGTGGCTGGTATTAAATCTGTTTTGGCTGAAACTGCCGAAGTTGTATTAGTGGTGGGCGTTGAAGTACAAAATACGGTTAAAGCAATCTATGGCGCAGATATTCTTGCAGCAGCAGGTTGGGCTAAAGAACGCAAAGATGGACATGCCTATTTTTTTCCTGGAAAATTCAGTGATCGGTCGAAAGCTTATGCTGCAAAATTTGGAGCAGAAAAAACCCGTGAAGCTATGGCAAAATGGTTTACCAATGCCATAGAAAATGCCCGCCTTTGTCCTACAGCTCAAGAATATCATAACACAACAAAAGACCTCGTTGCTTGTGGTATGGTTAAACCAAATCCAAAAGGTTTTGTTGATTCATTAAATGTTTTTGATTGCTCAAAAGTATCTGACGGCGCTAGTGCTATTGCTATTGTTTCTGAAGAAGGATTAAAACGTTGCGGAATTTCGAAAGCCGATGCTGTAGAAGTAATGGGTCTTGGTCAGGCTGAAGATGATATTACAAGAACACCTGAAGATATTACTGTACTCGGAACTACAAAAGCAGCTGTTACAAATGCATTTGCTTCTGCATGTATAACAAAGGATAAGATTGGAACGGTTGAATGCCACGATTGTTTTACTATTGCAGGTATTATGGCAATAGAAGCTATTGGTTTTGCAGAACATGGAAAAGGAACTGAATTCGTTCTTGCCGGAAACACTACCCGCGAAGGAATGGTTCCCTTTAATACCACAGGTGGATTAATCGGCTGGGGGCATCCTACAGGAGCCACAGGCGTACATCAGGCTGTAACATTATGGGAACAACTTACAGGTAAAGCAGCAGCCAATCAGATAACGTTTAAACCCGAACGTCCTTATGGGCTTTCAATAAACATGGGAGGAGATGATAAAACATTAGTTTCTATAGTTTACAAAAAAGCAGAATAAAACAAATTGATATTTGTAAAAAAAACCGCTCCGAAAAGAGCGGTTTTTTTATAAGTGTTAAGTTAATTTTTCTTTTTTGTTAGATATTTAGATATAAATACCATATTTTTTTAATTTATTATTGATTAAATTTTAGCATGGAATCCTTGTAGAGTCGAGTCTTTGGCTCTTAACCATAACGGTAGTATAAAGTAAGCAACGAGTCTTCATTCTTTAATGTTCATCATAATCATGTTCATGCTTTTCTTCCTGTTTTTTTTCTTTCTTTTCTTTCTTTTCTAAAGAAAAACGTAATCCAACATAAAACATTCTGCCATCTAAAGGTCCCCAAATCCGCGATGTATCAAAATAGTCGCCAAAAGGATCGTTTGCAGCAATAATTGCATGATGTTGTCTGAAATCCAAAAGATTTTCCACCCCTGAATATACTTCAAAATATTTGAATTTCTTTGTAACCTGCGCATGAATAATTACATATTGCGGAGATCTTTCATTACTCATAAAAATCGTTGAATCCATCTGCACATCGGGCAAGCGGGTGCTTCCGTTAAACTGCGCTGTCAAATCAAATTTCCATTTATCCAATCTTGTTGCATAAGAAACGGCAATAACACCTTTGTAACGGCTTACATAAGGCTTATCAATGAGTTTATTATTTATCGTTGTCTTCACATCATTCATACGAAATGCAAGGCTTACATCCATATGCTGAACAGGGTTAATGGTAAAATCTGCCTGCAAACTGTTTGAATACGATTTTCCGTTCAAATTATAAAACATAAGCTTACCCGGCTGCTGCTCTATATCCACGATGGTTTGATTTACAAAATCGGTTCTGTAAAAATCAAGTCCTGCAGTTATTTTTCTTTTTTCATCCAGATCATATTCTTTCGTGAAGTTTATGCCATAGTTCCATGCTTCTTCCGCTTTCAGTTTTTCTACAAAAATAATTTCTTTTGAAGAAGCAAGAGCTGCCGTATTTTCAGCAAAAACAAGAGGACTCCTGTAACCCCTTCCTGCTGATCCTCTTATCACAAATTCTCTTCCTGCATCCCACTTTGCATGAATTCTGGGTGTTAAAAATATACCATGATACGAATTATAATCAGCCCTGAAACCAAAAGTTAATTTCAATTTTTCAGGTATTGAATATGTGTATTGAGAAAATGCTCCCGGAACAATTTCTTCATGTTTCAACAAAGTATCATTGCCAGTACCGGGCATGAATCGTTCTTTATAATCATCGTAAACAGTACTGACTCCCGAGCTTAATTTATGATTCGTATTGTTCAGAATCGTTTCATAAATAACATTCATGTACGCTCCAGCCTGTGAGCCATTATATCTTCTCAAACCAAAAAAAGATTTCTGCTCGTGATAATTTATTGCGCTTTGAATGCCAATGCTGGTTTCAGGACGTTTCAATAAAAACCCATTCTTTGAATACACCTGAAAATTATCAGAAATAATTCCTATTCCATAAGAATTTTGAGTCAGATAATCTTTGTCTTTATCAAAGGAAAGCTGCCCCCCGTTTCGTTCCTCGTGAAGATAGCTGAATCCAATCTTACTTTCTGCTTCGCCATGTCTATCATAAGACCAGCGATTAGATACATTTAATTGTTTTGTTTTTGGAATATCAATAAAGCCGTCGCTGTTATGATCGGTGTGCATCGTATTTATTGATGCGTGCGTCAATAACATTGTTGCCCATTTTTCATTTATCTCTTTTGCAGAAATAATATTCGCCTCTGCTCTACCCTCATGATTCGCGAATAAATTCACGAACAAAGGATCGGCTTTCTGTGGTTTTTTAAATTCAACATTGATTTGCCCTGTAACCGACTCATAGCCGTTGATCACAGCAGAAGTCCCTTTAGAAATCTGAATGGATTCCATCCATGAGCCGGGGATATAGCTGAGTCCAAAAGGCGAAGATAAACCACGAATCTGCGGAAGATTCTCAGTAAGCAATTGTGAGTATACACCGGCAAGTCCGAGCATCTGAATTTGTTTTGCGCCTGATACAGCATCTGTATATCCGACATCAACAGTTGCTGTGCTTTCAAAACTTTCTGACAAATTGCAACAAGCCATACGGGTTAAACCTTCGGAGGATATAACTTCTGTTTTGTGAGGTTTAAGTTTTGAAATGTAATTTCCCTCTAAACTTTCCGATACGGTTACCTCTTTCAGTTCTTTACTTTCTTCAAGAAAAACGCTCACTTCTTTCTGATCATGGGCAATTTCAACAGTATCGTTTTTAAACCCAATATAACTTATTACTAATTTATGGGTTATTATTTTTTCCGGTTTTTTAATTTTAAAACGACCGTTTTTATCCGTTGTCGTGCCCTGTTGTGTCCCAAGCCAATAAACATTCACGCCCATTAATGGCTCTGTATGGACATGCTCATCGTGCTTTTCTTTACCTGCGATTATTCCTTTTAACACTTGCTGAGCAGTACTGTTTAACGATATAAAAAATACCGAAATAATTATAAAAATAGGTTTCATGATAAAATGATTTAAACTGTAAAAAAAAAATCTGGAATTACAGTAAAAATCAATTTCGAAATTGAGAAAAGAATATATTTAAAGAAATGTTTATTTTAGGAGGTGGAGAATAATATTCAAATGCTTTTTTTACAAATTCAGGTTTAACAAAAGAATCAAAAGAATAAAAGAAAAAAATATTAGTAGAGATACAAGATAAAAAAACTGCTTTTGAAGGAATAAAAAAATCTGCAAGAGAAATGTATTTATGATAATCGGAACAACAATGAAAAGAAACAGATCCCTCGGCTTTTTCGTCATGATTGTGATGACAACAGGAATGGCTTGTACATTGACTTTCACAGTCAATATCTGATTTGGATAAAAAAGAGGAAATATGTCCGGGGTAACTACATTGATGGATGTAAAAATTAAAACCTACGCTGCTTAACGTAAAAATAAAAGCGAAAAAAAAAGTAATAATATTTCTTGTCTTAATTTTCACAAAACAAAGATACATTATGGATTTGTAGAGGGCAACATTTTAACAAAACTTTAACGTGAGGAGTTTAATTCTGATTATTCGACTTTTTAGTGGATGCTATATTTTGATACAGGTTGCAGGTTGCAGGTTGCAGGTTGCAGGTTGCAGGTCAACCTTAAACCTTTAACTTGAAACCTTAAACTTGAAACTTGAAACAATTTTCAATCTATCCATTTAACAAATTCCACTATTTTGGGCTAATAACCTTAATTCTTAATTGAACTAATGTATTTTTTAACATCAAATTTATTTTTGCAGCCATTGTAGTTCACGAAGCGAACATGGGATGTGATTTTTTATGGTTTATATTCCCATAATATTGTTCTCAAAAGGAATGATTTTTTCAACCTTATTTTTTTTCAGATAAGCCCTTATGATTTGCTGTATATCGTGGTTATCGGGAAATGAATTGATGCTTTCATGCAGGCTTTCTAACGAAATATTTTCAGAGATATCAATATAGCCAAAGCCCTTGTATGCGTTGTTTTCTATTTTAATTACAGAACGTTCATTTTTACTTCGACCCGTATCTATAATAAAAAAATTCTGTTCATGAAAACGAAAGCCTGAAAGCATTTCATCAACTCTTTTATTATAAATTCCGGGAGATTCAAACCCTATACAAGCGCCATTACAAAGACGAACCGAATAATTAAAACAAGCTCCTTTTGTTTCATACAAGCCACAAAGTTTCATACACAAAGTATGCTTATTTACTAAATCAGACAGGCTCTTTCGCGCAGAAGCAAGCGTGTCGAAAACAAGAACCGGATTTTTCTGATTCGTTAATTTTTCAATCTGCAGGCAATGGTAGCCGTTCTTATCAAAAAAAGAAAAAATTCCGAATTGAAAAATAGTACATCGTTGCGTGCGGTTGTAGAGCGGTTTTTCAGATTTAATAATATCAGATTCTTTTAAAAAAGCAACCAATTCGCTGCCGGTTAATTCAAAATCAATATCTGCAATCAAAGCGCGCATAAGCAGCCCTTTTTTAACTCTTGTATTATTAAAATGAGAGATAACCCGACTGTAAATATTTTTACTTTTCCCTACATAAATTAATTCCTTTACATCATTATAAAAATAGTAAATACCGGTTTCTTCCGGCAAGACTTTAATTTTATCACGATCTAAGACAGGATTAATATCTTGCAGCGATTGTAATTTTTCGTCGGTAAAAAGATTCAGTTTATTATCATTTACAGAAAGCAGGTACTCGAAAAGTTTAGCAGTAGCAAGAGCATCACCCAGTGCACGGTGTCTGTTTGTAATATTAATATCAAGATCGCGGCAAATTTCACCAAGACTATAAGATTTTAAACCGGGAATAAGCTTTCTGGCCAACTTGACAGTACAAATTTTCTCTCTTTTAAAATCATAACCCAGACTTTTAAATTCATTTTTAATAAAGGTATAATCAAAACCTGCATTATGCGCAACAATAATTTTATCGTGCGTCAGCTCTACAATTTTTTTTGCGATTTGAAAAAATTTAGGAGCATTTTCCACCATTTCATTAGTAATACCGGTAAGATTCGTAATAAAATAAGGTATGTTCCTTTCGGGATTGAGAAGTGTAGAAAACTCGTCAATTATTTTTGTTCCATCATGAATGATAACAGCGATTTCTGTAATTTTATCAAGTCCCCTGCCTCCAGAAGTTTCAATATCAATGATTGCAAACATAATGTATAAATAAAAACCTGTGTTTTTCTCTATTTAGAGAAATAGAAATAAACACAGGTTTAGATTTTCATGAAAAATTATTCTTTATTATACTTTGAAGAGCGATTTATAAACGCATCATCGAAGCCGATCTTTACCACTTTTTTAAGTGCTGCACGCGCATCTTTCAGCGAATCATAGCTTCCTGAAATGTAAATAAACCAGCCATTATTTCCTTCAATTTCCACTATTTCTAATCCTTTGAAGTAAGAAGTTGCAGCGCGTTTTTTAGAAGAAGCTACTTGTATTGTATAAGTACCTGTAATTTCTGAAGCAGCATTTACTTTAGAATCGTCTTTATTTTTGTCATCCGTTTCGCTGGATTTTTCTACAGTAACATCTGTTTTAACATCCTTTGTTTCGCTTGAAACATCTCTGTCTGCTTCAGAATATTTAATAATAAAAGCGTCTTTATATCCCAAATTTCTTGCTTTTTCAACTTCTGCTTTTGCTTCTGGATATCCCTTAAATTTTCCGTAATAATATTTAAAATATCCGTTAGGCGTTTGCTTTTCCTTTACATTTGGTAATTCAGAGAAATAGCCATCGGGAGCCTGTTTAATTGAAGAAGCAATCTGTATTGAATACAAGCGTGTTTCTTCAGTAATAGCTTCCAAAACAATAGGTTTCAAATTGTAAGTACGAATATGATCTGAAATATCTTCCTCGTTATAAAATTTAGATTTTAATTTTTTAAAATTGATAACGTAAGCATCTTTATACCCGGCTTGTCTTAATTTTCGCAATTCTGCAGCAGCTTCCTGCTCGCTTTTAAACACTCCTGTTGTGTAACGAACCATTCCGTCTTTACATTCGTGCTCCGTTGCATAGGAAACATTTTGTAAATATTTTGCGTTCCCGGTTTTAGCCACTGTGGCTATCTGAATTGTAAAAATATCATCTTCTGCATTCAACAATTGCTCAGTAATATCATTCAAAAACTTGCCATCCGTTTCATTGTATATTTTAACTTTATCCTTTTTCTTTTCAACATCTTCATTTTTCTTTATAAGCTCTTGCTCTTTTTTCAACTTATTTTCCTCTGCAATTTTTTGCTTTTCAATCTCTTTATTTTTTTGGTCCTGTTCAACCTGTTTTTGTTTCTCTATTTCATTTTCAGATTGAATATCTTTTCCCTTTTTACTATCATCAGATTGATTTTTTATTTCATTTTTCGAGTTATCTTCCGTAATTAAATTATTACTATCGGAAAGATGATCCTCTGTAAAATAAAGATCAGAACTTGCATGAAAATAGAGCGTGTCTTCACTAACATTTTTAAGCTGCGCTGAATAAAAACCTACTTTCAATATTTTATCGAAATCACGTGCTGCATCTTCAAACCTGTAATACTGACCATAATAATACCTGATTGTTCCGTCAGCGCAACGGTAAGCCTTTACCCCCTCTATTTCTCTCAGATATGAAGATTCCAAAGGATTTTTTGTAACTTTAATTAAAATAGTCATTAAAGTAGAGGTATCGCTTTCTGCTGGTAAAATATCAGTGTGAGTTGTATCGTCAGGAGTAATTTTCTGTTTTAATTCAGCAATTTTTCCTGTATCAAGATATTGGGATGCCATTTTATCCAGATCAGAAAAAGCAAAAGATATTTCTTTATTAGGGACAATTGTAACCCTGTAAAGATCGTATTCGGTTGTTGTATTTGGGTCAGTAAAAAACATATAACCGGAACATCCATCTTCATTTGGCCAGATGTAAGTATTATCTCCGGGAGTATTAACAGGATAGCCAAAATTCATAGGTTCAGAACAAATACCATCCTTTTGAAGCTCTACGTAAAATAAATCATATCCTCCCATGCTCGATAAACCTTCGGAGGCAAAAACTAACCGGGAGCCTTCCGTATTAATGATCGGATTAATATCATTGTAGGGCGTATTTACCTTAGGGCCCATATTAATAGGTTCTGTCCAGTCCCCTCCTTTTTTCTCAATTTTATAAATATCATAACCGCCATAACCGCCTTTTCTGTTACTCGAAAAATAAATAATTTTTTCATTTTTGGTCATTGAGGCAAAAGACTGGCTTCCTCCAGAATTTATTTTTTTCATCATTCTTTTCGGAGTACGCCATCTTTTCATCTCTAATTTCGATTCATAGATTGACTGTTTACTTTCATCATCATCACAGAACAAAAGTGTTTTACCATTAGAAGATAAAAATACAGTGGCTAAGGTATAATCAGAACCTATAACTTCGGTAATATTTTGAGAAGGAAGCCATTTATCTCCTTTTTTATATGAATAATAAATTCGTCTCTCGTCGGTTCTTTTACCGGTCAATTGTTCTGAAGTAAAAAAAATTGAAGACTCATCAGGAGTTACAACAGGATTATAATCTGAAACACCGGAGCTTAGTCCCGGTATAATTTGTTTGTTAAACCCCACAGGATATTTTATAAGCACTTTTGCAAATTCACAGTTACGGATTTTTCTATCTGCCTCATTTAATTTTTCAATATCCCGCTGATTAACTTTTGCTTTGAACACAAAATACTGATCCATTGCCTTCTCAAATTCAAGATTTCTGGATAAGGCATCACCGTATAATAACAAGGCATCATAAGGTGCTTTTTTTTCTTCAAACATGCCTTGTTTGTAAGCCGGGGTTAATTGTGTTACTGAATGGCTAAGATACTTAAGCGCTTCGGTTTTCTTATTGATTGTATTAACAAAACATAATCCAATCAAATAATTAACATTCGCATTTAAAGAATCATATTTATAAATTCGTAATAATTTGTTAAGTGCAATTTCATAATCTTCCTGAGAAATATCATAATCGGCATCTTTAAATAAATTTTTAATAGTAGAAATATTTTGGGTAAAAGAAATACCAGTAGAAATAAGTAAAAGTATTAAGAAAAAAAGAAATTTTCTCATGTTTAGTAAAAGATAAATAATTATTAAATATCCTAGAAAAATGCAAATATAATATTATTATTACAATCAGCAAGATTTGAATCATTGCTCAAATTCATTTTTTCATAAGTAACACTACATTTTCAACATGATGTGTATGCGGAAACATATCAACCGGTTGCACTTTTTCTATGTAATATTTATCGGCAAGAAGAAAAATATCCCGGGCTTGGGTCGCGGGGTTACAGCTTACGTAAACTATTTTATCAGGAGCAGCATTTAATACCACTTTTATTACATTTTCATGTATTCCTGCTCTGGGTGGGTCTAAAATAATAATGTCAGGACTACCATTTTCTCTTATAAAAGCATCTGAAAGCAAATCTTTCATATCGCCTGCAAAAAATGTAGTATTAAGAATATTATTCAGGGTTGAATTTTCTTTGGCATCCTCAATCGCTTCAGGAATGTATTCTATTCCAATTACTTTTTTTGCATTTCTTGCAATAAAATTGGCAATTGTTCCTGTCCCTGTATATAAATCATAAACCGTTTCATTTCCTGTTAAACCTGCAAAATCGCGCGTAACAGAATAAAGCCGATAAGCCTGTTGCGAATTAGTTTGAAAAAATGATTTTGGACCAATTTTAAATTGCAAGCTCTCCATTTTTTCTGTGATATGAGGCATGCCCTTGTAAAGAACGGGTGTTAAATCAGCAATTGAATCGTTTGCTTTGCTGTTAATAACATAAAAAAATGAAGTAATTTCAGGAAAAGCAGTTGCAATAAAATCAAGCAATTTTTCCTTATCCGGATGGTCATAAAATAAAACGAGGATAACCATTAAATCGGCTCCATCAGTGCTGCGAATTATCAGATTTCTTAAAAAGCCCTCCTGTTTTCTTAAATCAAAGAAAGAAAGATTATTTTCAAGAGCATATTTTTTTATCGCAAGTCGAATTTTATTTGAAGGTTCTTTCTGCAAAGCGCAATGGGAAATATCAAGAACTTTATCAAACATTTTCGGAATATGAAACCCAAGACCATTCATCGGAATTGAAGAAAAATCGCCATTTTCAGGTATATCTTCTTTATTTAGCCACCGTTTATTTGAAAAAGTAAATTCAAGTTTGTTTCTGTATTCTGTTTGTTTTTCAGAACCTAAAATGGGATTTATTTCAGATACTTCAATATGTCCGATATGCTTTAATGTGTCTGTGACCTGCTTTTGCTTATAAAAAAGTTGCTCCGAATAAGGAAGATTTTGCCACTTACACCCTCCACACGTACCAAAATGGGGACAAAAAGGCTCAATTCTCTTTTCAGAATATTTGTGAAAAAAAACAGGGTAGCCCTCTCTGAAACTTTTTCTCTTTCGTGTTATCTGAACATCAACAATATCGCCGGGAATAACACCAGGAACAAAAACTATAATGTTGTCTTCCGTTTTAGCAATAGCATTTCCTTCTGCGGCAACATCAATAATTTCAAGATGCTGAAGAATGGGATATTTATTTTTTTTTCGTGTCAAATTGTAAAGGTTTGGAGTTGTTGTGAATTTTCAAATTGGGTTCATTGGGATAGTTGAAGGTTTACAGGGTGATTGAGCGAAGTCGAAATCCCCCTGTAAAATTTATATCTCAATTATTATAAACAAAAGAAGAAGGAAAATAATTAACGGAGCTTTCTCCAGAATCTTTTTTTTTGATTTCTGCATTTTTTAACACAACCCAGCGTTTAAGGCTGAATACCGTTCCTGCTGCAAAAAAGCTCATTCGCAGATTGTTCACGCTGTACATCTGGGTTTGTTCAACTTCTTTATAATTACTGAAAGTAACACGATCGGTATTTATCAACGTAACCATTCCACTTCCGATTACTTCAAATTGAAGGTCGGGAGAAATTACAATTGCCGTATCTTCATCCAAGCCAATTCCTTTGGAGCTGTTGCCTGCAGATAAATACTGCACTAAACGGGAAATGCGTTCCCTGTTAAGGAAATGAGTATCAACCGTAATGTCTTCAAGAAAACCAAAGCCATTACTGGAATTTACAGAGCCTTTGTGAAATCCTTTATAATCTCCGTCGTACAACATGGGATTGCTTGCAGCCGCAGCTCCCGCACTGGTACCCGCTAAACATAAAGTCCCATTGTAAAAACGCTCTTTAATTTTTTCAAGCAAAGGTGTCCCAGAGAATATTTCCACTAGTTTCACCTGATCACCCCCTCCAAAAAAAATCAATTCTGATTTGTCAATCATGGCAGCAAATTCCTCTCTTCCTGCCTCATCAGCATAACGAATATCAAGGTTGAAAATATTGCTTGCACCTAAATCACGAAAAGCGTGTTCATAACCCCTGAAAACTTCATCGGGGTATGAAGAAGCAGATGGTACAATAGTTATTGTTTTTGCACCGGAAATCTCCATTACCTTCTTTAATACCTCTTTATTCCCGGTTTTATCTTCTGCGCCACCAATGAGGATTAAAAAACTTCTTTTATGTTCCATATACTTCTAATGTAATTTTGATAACAAAATGTTCAAAAATAAATAAAATTGATATTGGAAAATATAATATTCACTAAAAGTTATGAAACTCTAAATGTTAATAACATAAAATGAAAAGTTTATTTACGTAAACAATACATTCGTCATAAAAAATGAAACGTTTATGTAAGATTGGTGAACATGTAATTTTACTGGGAGAGATTTGGGGTTGCAGGTTGCAGGTTGCAGGCAACTCGGAACTCAGGTTTCGACAGGCTGATTTCGACAGGCTCAACCACCCTGCGGTTAACTTGCAACCCTTTTAACCTGCAACAAAATCGTACCCTAGGCTTAATATTAAGAATAAATCAACCCAACTATTTTTTCCAAAGTCAGCGCATCAACTTCATTAAACTTTCTGATAAATTTCTTTTGAGAGATATTTTGCTGTGTAGCCCTGATTCTTTTTACAAACCTCCTCAGGTGTCCCGGAAGCAATAACTTGTCCTCCTTCTTTTCCTCCTTCCGGACCGAGGTCTATTATATAATCTGCAACTTTTATCACGTCAAGGTTGTGCTCAATTACGATTATTGTGTTACCTTTTTCAACCAGTCTGTTCAAAACGATAAGTAATATTCGGATATCTTCAAAATGAAGACCGGTAGTTGGTTCATCAAGAATATAAAGCGTTTTCCCTGTATCTTTTTTTGCAAGTTCTGTCGCAAGTTTTACGCGTTGCGATTCTCCTCCCGAAAGTGTGGTAGATGGCTGTCCAAGCTTTATATAGCCCAGACCCACATCGCATAATGTTTGTAATTTGTGAGCTATTGCCGGAATATTTTCAAACAATTCACGTGCATTACAAATAGTCATATCGAGCACATCTGAAATTGATTTTCCCCGATACCGGACTTCTAGCGTTTCACGATTGTATCTTTTTCCATAACATTCATCACACATCACATAAACGTCGGGAAGGAAATTCATCTCAAGGGTCTTCACTCCTGCTCCCTTGCAGGTTTCACATCTGCCTCCTTTTACATTAAATGAAAAACGGCCCAGCTTATATCCCCTTACTTTTGATTCAGGCAAAGACTCAAACAATTTCCGAACATCGCTGAAAACATCTGTATAAGTTGCAGGATTTGAACGCGGCGTTTTTCCGATAGGTGCCTGATTAACCTCAATTACTTTATCAATATTTTCAATGCCTTCAATAGATTTGTATTCCAGACTGTTTCTGTTTGTTCGGTAAAAATAATTACAAAGAACTGGATACAAAGTAGAATTGATTAAAGATGATTTACCGCTTCCGGAAACTCCGGTAACACATATCATTGTGCCAAGAGGAAGCTTGACAGAAACATTTTTCAGATTATTCCCGGCTGCTCCATTTATATACAAAAAAGTTCCATTTCCTTTTCTTCTTTCAGATGGAACTTCAATCTGCATTTCATTCTTCAAATACTTTGCAGTAATCGTTTCCGAATTAAGCAAATCATCTGGTATACCTGAAAAAACAACATGACCGCCGTTTAAGCCTGCATGAGGTCCAACATCTACAACATAATCGGCAGCAAGAATTGTTTCTTTATCGTGCTCGACAACAATTACCGAATTTCCAGAATCGCGCAAACTTTTCAGAGAATGAATCAATTTCAGATTGTCGCGCTGGTGCAGTCCGATGCTTGGTTCATCAAGTATATACAATACGTTTACCAATTGTGATCCGATTTGCGTTGCCAGCCTTATTCTTTGGCTTTCTCCTCCTGAAAGGCTGCGAGAGCTTCTATTCAATGACAGATAGCCCAATCCTACATTTAACAGAAATTTTAAACGTGTACGTATTTCTTTAATTATTTCTTTAGCAATAGATTTTTGTTTAGCAGATAATTGCTCTTCTATAGTTCCAAACCAGCTTGATAAATCAAGCACATCCATGGCTGCCAACTCAGAAATATTTTTTTCTCCGAATCTGAAATACAAGGCTTCTTTTTTCAGGCGATAACCATTACATTCGGGACAATTGATTTCCTTAATAAAGCTACTTGCCCAGTTCTGCGCTGTTTTTGAAGGGTTATCTGTTTGCGTATTCGAAATATAATTGGCAATACCTTCATAGTTTACCATATAATTTGAAGAATATCCGAGAGGTGTGTTATGCAAAATCAAAGGCTCGTTCGATCCATACAATATCACATTCATTGCAGCCTCGGGTATTTTTTCTACAGGAGTCGTATTTATGTTAAAATTATATTTTTTTGATATTGCCTCAAGTTGCCAGAAAATCAATGAATTTTTATAAGGGCCTATGGGCGCAATGCCTCCTTTTCCAATACTTAATTTTGGTTTTGGAATAATTTTTTCAAGATCTATTTCATTAATAGTACCAAGTCCATTACATTTTGCGCATGCCCCTTTCGGAGAATTGAAAGAAAAAGTATAAGGTTCCGGTTCATCGTAAGAAATCCCGGATGTCGGACACATCAACTGCCTGCTGAAAAAACGTGTATCTTCGGTTTCAGTGTTCAAAATCATTGTTATTCCCTTACCATATTTCATGGCTGTTTTCACAGATTCTTTCAAACGGGTAAGGCTTTCTGGATTGACAATTAATTTATCAATTACAATCTCAATTGAATGTACCTTATACCTGTCAACCTTCAATCCATAGCGCAATTCAGTAATCTTACCATCAATACGCGCATATAAAAAACCTTTTTTTAAAATCTGTTCAAACAATTCCTTATAATGCCCTTTTCGCCCACGTACAACAGGAGCAAGAATTGATGTTTTCTTTCCGTCAAAATTTTTATATATTAAATCAATGATTTGCTCATCGGTATATTTAACCATTTTCTCATTAGTAATATACGAATACGCATCAGAGGATCGTGCAAAAAGAAGCCTCAGAAAATCATATATTTCAGTGATCGTTCCAACAGTTGAACGGGGATTTTTAATTGAAGATTTTTGCTCAATGGATATAACAGGACTAAGTCCGGTAATTTTATCCACATCAGGTCGTTCAAGTTTTCCAAGAAACTGACGCGCATAGGCAGAAAAAGTTTCAATATATCGTCTTTGACCTTCTGCATAAATTGTATCAAATGCAAGCGAAGATTTACCACTGCCACTGAGTCCGGTAATTACAACAAGTTTGTCGCGTGGAATTATTACATCAATGTTTTTAAGATTATGAACGCGCGCGCCATAAACTTCGATGCAATTGTGATTTTCTGTATGATTATCTGAAAAGGGACACATAATTATTCAACAGGCTTTTGAGAGGGAGCTGAAATGGCTGAATCGGCAGGAAATTCTCCATCTTCAATACGAATGGTTCTGAAATCCGAAGCCGGTATCTTAATAAAATAGGAATTACCGCTTTTTACGTTCAACGAAGTTTTTCTGAGCCAGGGATTAAAATATTTGAGCATTTTATAATTGACACCCTGCTTTTCTGCAAAAGCAATAAGGTCGGAAATACTGGTGTCAACTTTAACTTCATTTAAAGGAATATGAGGATACAAATCTTTTTTCCTGAAATGAAAACCTGCTCTGCGAGGGTTTTCCATGATGTATTTCACTGCAAGTATTCTGTAAATATACCGTGAAGTTTCTTCATTTGTATGCAAATCATAAAAAGAAGAAACATTTTGAGCAGAAGTTTGCTTTTGCAAAGCGCCCATTCCTATATTATATGAAGCTGCAACCAATGTCCAGCTTTTAAAAATTTTATATGAATCCTGAAAATACCGGCATGCAGCCTGTGTTGATTTTTCAAGATGATATCTTTCGTCAACTTCATTGCTGACTTCCAGTTTATACTGTTTTGCTGCCACTTCAATAAATTGCCATACACCTTTAGCTCCAGCTGGTGATGTAACATTCATTAGTCCGCTTTCAACAACTGCAAGATATTTCATATCGTCCGGAACATCATTTTGTTTAAGTATTGGCTCTATCACAGAAAAATATCTGTTTGCCCTTTTAAAGAAAAGAAGCGTTTGTGATTGCCAATAGACATTTACCAAAAGTTCCCTGTCAAAGGCTTCACGAACATCAAAATTACCCATTGGCACATCTTCGCCTGCAAAATCATATTTATCGGGCAGTGGTAATGCAAAAACAGCGTATTTCTGATTTATTTCCTGTTGAAAGGCTTTATCTTTCTCATCTTTCACCGTGGAATTTGTAAACAATGCAACTACCGAAATAAGCAGACAAATTAATATAAATACAGAACCGATTTTCACGGGTGTACTGATATGGTTTTTAATGGTATGTAAATCAATTTTCAGCACGCTGCGGTGGTTTTGAAATGTACGTTAAAGAAAAAAGGGATACAAATACTAATAAACAAAAAATTCCAAAAACTATAAAATGAATCAGCTCCCATTGTTTAAGAAAGCAAGTTACATAAACAGAAAGAGACGTTGAAAAAATACTTATTCCAATTAAAATAGAAGAAACTTTACGCGGTGAAAAACCCAAATAATTCAAATGATGCGTTGTATGATCCTTACCCCCGACAAAAGGAGATTTGCCTCTGCGCAAGCGATTAATTGTAACGGTTGTGGTATCAGTAATTGGAATAATAAAGGCAAGAAGAACCGCAATAAATTGTTTTGAATTATAACAATAACAGGCATCGCTGTTGGTATTCCAGAAAAATACAATACCGAAAACGGCAAGCAAGGCACCCAAAATCTGACTTCCATTATCTCCCATATACATTCGCGCAGGTGGCCAGTTATAAATTAAAAACACCAAAAGCACAATTGCCATTGCTACAGCAATCAGTAAGAAAAAATCAGGAACAGGTTGTCCCGAAAAAAACATGATAAAAACAGATCCTGCTAAAATAACAAGAGAAACGGGACCCGCAATTGAATCCATATTATCGAGCATATTCATTGAATTCATAATCCCAACCACCCAGAAAACAGTAATCGTGTAATTAATAATTTTTATAGGAGAAATATCAATGATGAACCCGAAATAAATAAGAATTGCAGCGCTTAAAAGCTGCACGATAAATTTAAAAAACGGCGGCGTATTAATTATGTCATCGGCAAGTCCCATCATGAAAGAAATGATTACAACCATTATGACACCGAAAAGTTTGTAATCTGCGGCAAAATTAAAGCCATAGAAAAACATGAATGTGAAAATGGCAAAAAGGAAAATAAAAAAGAAGCCCAAACCACCCACTATAGGCTTAGTCTGTAATCCCCAGCGAATTCCTCCAACATTTGCTTTTTTTAAAATATACTTGTTCGACCTTTTAAGTAAAAACCTGTATACAACATAAGAAAGGAAAAAGGAGCAGATGATAAATATTACATAAAAAACACTATCCATTATCTATTTTTTCTCTTTGAAATAAATTCAAAAATCGTTTTAAAATTGATTTTTTCTCTTTTTTAGGCTCATCATCGTAATAACCGGAGCCGTACTTCCCATACCCGTAACCATAACCCGAACCATAGCCCGAACCATAACCGTAGCCATAACCGTAGCCATAACCGTAGCCATAGCCATAACCGTATTTAAAAGTAGATGTATCAAGGCTATTAAGCACTACGGACAATTTAGTAATGTTTTTTTCTGTGATAAGATGATTTATGTTGTTGATGAAGGTGCGTTTGGAAAAATTAGATTTCATTACATAAATTGGGTAATCTGCGCGCATAAAATTCACGATTGCATCTGTAACGATTCCTATAGGGGGCGTATCAATAATTACTACATCATACGTCCGTTTTAATGTTTCAACAAGATTATCCATATTCTGACTTAAAATAAGCTCTGAAGGATTGGGAGGAATAGGACCTGCAGTGATGTAATGGAAATTTTCAATCGGCGCAAATTTAAGACACTCTTCTATGGTATGTTTATTAATAAGAATGGTACTGACCCCCCTGCTGTTATCTGTATTAAAACCCATGTGAACCTTAGGTTTTCGAAGGTCAAGATCCATTAGAATAACCCTTTTTCCTGATATAGCAATAATACCTCCAAGATTAATGGCCACGAATGTTTTTCCCTCTCCGGATACAGTTGAAGAAATGGTAATAACTTTCGGACCTTCTTCGTTAGAAATAAACTGAAGATTAGATCGAATATTTCTGAATGCTTCAGACAAGCGGCTTTTAGGGCTTTTATCAACTAATAACTGTGAAACCGGAACATGTTTTTTATACTTGGGAATTACACCAATAACATTTGCATCCGTATACGCTGTAATATCTCCTACTGCAGTTATTTCATTAAAAAATAAATATCTGCCGAGTGTGATAATTAAAGAAATGATAAAAGCAGCCAAAGTAAAAACAAGCAGAATAATATTTGCCCTTGGATATACCGGTACTTTAGGAGTATCTGAACGTTGGAGGATTGTGTTGTTGGAAACATATCCGGCAGATGAAATTAAATATTCAGCCTTTCTTTCAATTAATTTGTTGTAAAACCCTTCCTGAATGGAATACAAACGGGATAATTTTGCATATTCCAGATCTTTACCATTGCTTGGAGATTTACTCATCAGGCGCGCTTCAAACTCTTTTATTTTTAACAGATAATCATTTTTAGAATCATTCAGTCTTATGATTGTAGTCTTTACAAATTCAACCAAAATTCCTTTTTTAGTTACTATCTGCTTATCTATTACTTTAATTTTATAGTTATTCGCAGTAACATCTGAAAGCATCTGCTCCCTGTCATTTTCGAGCTTATTAATTTCTTCGAGCAAACGGCTCACTACATTTTCAGATTTAGTTCCTGAGAGCAAAGAATATAAATCGTAATATTTTAAATTTTCACCTGCGGAAAGTTGTTTTTCAATACGTTTTAAAGTAGCAAGTTCAAAATCTGTTTTTAATATTTCACTCTGTAATTCATTGATTTTAGCTGTAAATAAAGGAAGTGGAGATAACTTATTCTGTAAAGCTGAATCAATATTTGATTTTTTGAAATCGTGGATTTTTTTCTCATTCTCGTCAAGTTGCAGATAAACGGATTGGAGCTGTTCATCTATAAAATCGAGAATTTTCATGGCACTTTCTTTTTTCTTCTCAACATCATACTTTAAAAGTTCTTCTGCAATTACATTTACTATATCCGTTGTTTTCTGCGCATTGTAATCCGAATATTTAATGCTGATAGTCTTTGCTTCATCACTAAGAACTTCAACTAATAAATTGGCCTTATATGCCTGTAATAAATAAGTAGGATTATTAATTATAAAATAAAAAGAGTTTTGCTTCAGGTTTTGTTTATCGGCAAGTAAATCATCAATATTATTAATGTTAATTTTAATTTCAGTCTTATTTATTTTGTTCCATCTGTCGGGCTTTAAAGAATAATGGGACTTTACTCCATTAATATAATATTCTAAAGTGAAACTGTTTTTATTAAGAAATGAAATGTAAATTTGATTGTTGTACATTTCAGGCTCCACATTGCGTACTTCAATTATATAAGAAGATGTACGATACGTTTCTGTAGATAGAAAAGTACCCTGAGAAAAATAGCTGATTTCAAAAGGTAATTTTACAAATACGCGTTTTAAAAATTCATTAGAACGTATAAGCTCCATAACAGCAGGCAGCTCGCTGGGTTTGATGAAATTATTTTTAAACCCAAGAATTTCGGCAGTCTGATTTTGTTCATTAATCTGCAATATTGAATTTGACTGATAAATCGGAGGCGTATATCTGAGAAAAGCAAAAGCACTGAAAAGAGCCAGAATAAAAATAATTACAATCCACCAGATACTTTTCCTGATAATCATCAGAAATATCGGAAGATCGAATTTATCGTTTATTACCGGTATTAACCTTTGTTGCTGTTTCATTTATTTATTAAAAAACGTTAAATACCCGCCAACCAATAAAACAGTGCTGATAAGACTCAGATAGGGAGCCATTTCATCAAGAATTTTCTTCACGTAACGGGGTCTGCTTTCTACATAAATAATGTCGTTTGCTTCGAGCATCAGATTCACATTATTCAAATCCTTCAATTTATAAATATCATATAAAAAAACCTGCGGATTATTATTGATGTCTCCACGTATCAAACGAATCCTGTATGATTTGCTGTTTTCAGAAAGTCCACCGGTTTTTGCAATAGCGTCAATCAAGGTAAAATTATCGCTGGATATTTCAACAATAGAGGCGACTGTTCCTCCATTTTTAAACACATAAACCTTGCGGTTTGATATATTTATAATAACAAATGGATTTTTATAGAATTTCGTAAACTGTTCTTCCAGCATTTTTTCAGCCTCCCTGATAGTCATTCCTGAAACGGCAACCCTACCCAGCATTGGCAATTTTACCTGCCCGTCAAACTCAACCTGATAAGACATCTGGTTCTGCATCATCTGGGTGTTTTGAGAGCCTGCGCCCATTCCAATCAACTGGAAGCCATCATTTGTAGATACATTTACAGACAACTTGTCGTAAGCGGCTATGCGATATTCTTTTTCAGGAGTTTTAAATTCTGAATATTTATAATCTTTCTCAACATTAAACATCTCTGTAGAACGAAGCAGCTTACAGGAATTAAGTCCGGTAAGTAAAATCACTGAAATTATAATATATAAATTAATCTTTTTCATTCCAAAACAATCTTCAAAGATAGATATTTTTTAGATATACTGTATTTTAAAAAAAAATAATTGTGAAAAATGGTGGCTTCGGCTCCCTGCCTACCGGACAGGCAGGCGCTCAGCCACCAAATACCAAATACCAAAAAAAACACCATATATAAGAACTCTTTCACAAAAAAATTATCTTTGACAAAAATTTAATATCATTTTAAATGTATAATCACTATGAAAAAGAAAACAAAAATTATGGCTGTCGGCGTATTGTTTGCCACAGTCTTTACAACTTTAATTTTTTCATGTTCTAACGAAGGAGATAAAAATATGGATCAAGAACTAACAGCACTTATTGCAGAAATCGAAGGTAAAATCAAGCCATTAAGTAAAGAATCGAACATTGCTTATTTTAATGCGTCAATTTCAGGAAATCCAGATGATTATCAAAAATCAGAAAATCTTCAGATAGAATTGAATAAAATATTTTCAGACACTGGTTATTATTCAAAGCTGAAAAAAATAAAAGAAGCAAATACAATCAAAAACGACACTTTAAGAAGACAACTTGAAGTGTATTATAATGCTTTTATTGAAAATCATGCCGATACTGAAAAGCTAAACGCAATAACAAAATTAGCAACAGAAGTAGAAAAAAAATATTCGAATTTCCGTGCAGAAGTTAAAGGTAAAAAATTATCAGATAATGATATTGAAATGATTTTAAAAACTTCATCAAAAACTGAAGAAGTGAAAGAAGCGTGGCTATCACATAAAAAAATAGGTCCCGTTGTTGCTGAAGATGTGCTGAAATTAGTTAAAATGAGAAACGAACTTGCAAAATCACTTGGTTTCAGCAATTATCATGAAATGAAATTAAAACTCAGCGAACAGGATCCACAGGAAATCGAAAAATTATTTGACGAACTAGACAACCTGACGCGTGATGCTTTTGCAAAAATCAAAGACGAAATGGATGAATTCTTCATGAAAAAATACAATGTAAAAAAAGAAGAACTTATGCCCTGGCATTATCAAAACCGATTTTTCCAAGAAGCACCTGCAATTTTTCCTGTTGATTTAGATACATATTACAAAGACAAAGATATTATTACAATCACTCAAAAATACTATGAAGGAATTGGCGCTCCTATTGATGAAATTATTAAAAACAGCGACCTGCTGGAAAAACCGGGTAAAAATCAGCACGCATACTGCATAGACATTGATCAGGAAGGTGATGTCCGTGTATTATGCAATGTAAAATCCAATGAACGTTGGATGAATACGATGCTGCATGAATATGGTCATGCTATTTATGATAAATATATGCCCGCTTCCCTACCTTATGCTTTACGAAATCCCGCCCATACATTCACAACTGAAGCCATTGCTATGTTTTTTGGTCGCCTTGGAAAAAATCCATATTGGATGAAAGAAATGGCAGGTATTTCTGATGATGATGTAAGCAAACTTGCAGAAATAGGACAAAAAACATTAAAACTCGAACAACTTACATTCAGCCGTTGGGTGCAGGTAATGTATCGCTTTGAAAAAAGCATGTACACAAATCCCGATCAGGATTTAAACAAACTATGGTGGGATCTTGTTGAAAAATATCAAATGCTGAAACGGCCGGCAGACAGAAATGAACCAGACTGGGCTTCAAAAATACATATTGCAAGTTTCCCTTGCTATTATCACAATTACCTGATGGGAGAATTACTTGCATCACAGTTTTATTTTCAGATTGCTGAAAAAATTCTGAAATCATCGGATGTAAACAAGCTCAGTTACACAAGCAATAAAGAAATCGGAAAATATTTTATTGATAAAGTGTTTGCTCCCGGTTCATTATTTCAATGGAATACAATGATAGAAAAAGCAACAGGAGAAAAACTCACTGCGAAATATTATGCAAAACAATTTGTAGATTAATGTAATTAAGTTGCAAGTTACAAGTTTCATGTTGGACATTTCGACAGGCTCAATGTCCAACCTGCAACTTGAAACCTGCAACCTTAAATCAACATCATGAAAACCCTCTCGCACACAGATAAAAAAGGCAAAGCAAACATGGTTGACGTTGGTAACAAACCAGACCAGCTTCGCATAGCAAAAGCACAAGGGAGTATTCGTCTTAACAAAGAAGCGATTAAACTGATTACTGAAAACAACAACAAAAAAGGCGATGTTTTGTCAATATCAGAATTTGCTGGCATACAAGGAGCAAAAAAAACAGCAGATTTAATTCCTCTTTGTCATCCGCTTCAAATAACAAAAATTGTTGTAAAAGCAGTACTCACTAAAACCGGAGTATTTGTTACCAGTGAAGTACGATGTATTGGAAAAACTGGAATAGAAATGGAAGCATTGACAGCAGTAAGTATTGCGCTTCTTACTGTTTATGATATGTGCAAAGCGGTGGATAAAGCAATGGTGATTGAGAAAATCAAATTAATTCAAAAAACAAAAGAAGATATTTTTTTATAAATTCTGGCAATTATACTCTTATCGGTCATAATTTCTCAATCGTATAAACTCTTGAGGTCTCATTGCGCCTATCCAAGGGAGACCTCAAGGTTTTTTCAAATGCGCAATTAATGACCGGGCATGGTATAAATAAAAGATCAGAATCGCAACCTGAAAAAGACAAGGACAATTACTGCTATAAAAAACAAAATATATCTTATCAGGTAAATACGATGTGTTTTTTTCTTTATATATTTTTTTACAAGCATCCAATCAGGTATTAAAATTGGTTTTTTATCGAAAAAAAAGAAAAATATAAGGAATAAGGAATAGGAGGATAGCAAAATTATTTCATGTAATTCTATTCTTGATAATTTAATCAAAATAACAAATAAAGAACCCAAAAACCAGGGGAAAACAATTTGGATTAAAACAAATTTCTTTTGCATTTCTGATTTTCGTGATTGGGATAAATAAGCAGACGCCAGAAACAATCTGATAACAGGTTTACTTAACATGATGGAGCCAGCAGCACAAGCAATAGCCATAATAATTTCAAAAACAAAACTTATATTTATAAATGCAGACGCATACCAAAAGCCTGTACGCGATATTACACCTGCAATATAGGCTCCAAAAAAATAAACAAATCCGTGTAAAAACATCCAGACCACGCTCAAACGAAACAAATAATGTACCCTGTTAAGACGAAGAAAAATCTGATACATTAAACCAGCCAATATCAGGCAAACAAACGGAGCAGAAGAAAATATTGTAATAACAGAACCCTTATTCCATGCCAAAGAATTACCTGATGTAATCCATTTTATACCATAGTAATGCAGTTCACCCTCTGCTCCATAAAATTTTGCAATTACCAGAGTCAAATAATTTGTACAATAAAACAACAACAAGTAGGTTAAAATAAAAATAGAAAAAGACTCAATAAAAGTAATAAAGAAGCGCATCGGCTCATGGGAAGCAGCGTTCAATTTTTTCTTTTTACTTATTTCTCGTTCCATTTTAATACTGAAATTTACTCACTATCTTTTCTATTTCTTATTCTTGAAATACCTTACCCACACAACCCAAACAAAAAAAACGGTTCCCCAGTAAACATATTTGCTCCCTCCATGAAGTACTCTGAACAAATCAATATTATAATAAAATGCAAAGGCAAGAATAATAAATATTAAAGTTCGAATAATATATAAAAATACGATTCCTGTTGGGATGAACCACAATTTATTTTTCAGAGAACCCGGATAACAAATCATTAGCAACGTAAAAACAAGTAATTGCTTAACACCGGAACACATAAGCGTTAAAATTAAGGCTCCTTTAATTTCAGGATAATAAACGGTGTATGCATTTTTATAAAAAATTACAGATGCATTGGATACATCAAAAAGCTGTAGAAAAAACACCGTGATTTCGGTAATGCTCTTTTGTAAAAAAGCGACTAAAGGTCCAAGTACATAAACTCCGAATATTTTATAATGAAAATATACATCCCATGTTTTCCATGCAATATGAAGGGCTAATAATAGTCCTAAAAATATTAATTCATCTTTAAACAGGGATATTTTAAATTGTTTTATCTGAGATATTATTTTGTTTTTCATATTCCATGGCTTTATGTGTATAACTTGAAGGAACAACACTAAAATCGTTTATTGAAATTCTTCAAGATACTTATAATTTCTTGTTTGTACATTATAAAAATTAACTGACCAGGCTCTGGCACCAAAGCCTTCTTTCCAGTCTGTAAGACCCCTATTCAATTCCTTGCCATCTTTTTCATTTGATATACCAAAACTAAAATACCTGAATCCAGAAAATTCTTTGTTAATCAAATAATCAAACAAAAAATCTATTGCTCCTACCTGTCTTCCTTTATCGCAGGTAGAAATATATTGGCAATGGGCAGTTTTATTTATTATATAAACGGTAGTACCAGCTACTATTTCATCATTGTAATACGCATTATATTGTTTGATATTGTCTGGAAACCGTGATTTCAAAAGCGACATTTCTGCTGCGCTGTGAACCGGCAAAATTCTATAACGTTCTTGCAAATTGGGTATTAATATTTTTTCCCAGAAGGATGAAACAGAATCTTCCAGTTTGATAAAAACCCCATGGCTATTTGCTTTTCGGATAGAACGTATTCTTCTTGTCTGATACGGAAGTTTATTTTCCAAATCAATGGTAAAGCTGGTATCTCTTCTGCAAATTTCTGCTTTTAATAGAAAAAAAGCATATTCTTCTTCACAAGATGCATGAGTGGTAAAAAATGAAGGAATTGCCCTGTAGGTAATCTCTCTGACATTATTATCATGGTAATATTTTAACAAATGATAAAATATTTTCAATACAGTTTGCAGCTTAACAGATTTTTGTAAAATAAGCCCTCCGTAACCTAAGCCCCTATGCGAAACAACATTGTCAGCATCTTGATTGGCCGGAAAAACAGCACAGATTTTACTTTTATTGAAAATTATCAATGAATGACCTGTAAACCGTTCTGCATGGTATTCCATGAAATCCCTGTTGTGAATAAAAGAAGCATTTTTTGCTTCTTTCACAAAGGAATCCCAAGTGGCTTTATCTTCTAAGCTATATCTTTTAATGCTTATCATAGATTACGAAAATGTAAAAATAAACCCCTTATTTGAAATATCAAATAAAGGGCTATTATTTATATAAACTAAAAGTAATTCCCTATCAATAAAAACAAAAAGCTTATTATTTCCATATTAAATTTTCTTAACATTAAATTAACATTGACATAATGTTTAGTTTATTTTTGGGTAATATTATTGCAATCAAAAAAACTATATGAAAATTAAATTCTTATTTTTTCTGGGTTTGCTCATAACCTTGTCTTTTTCTCCGGCATTAGCGCAGCTTGAATCATACAGATTAGATGACACTACGGGTATGTTCAGGGATTTATGTCATATTAGAAATAAATATAGCAATTTATCTTTCACCGGATATTTGCAGGCGCAATTTCAGTATGCAGATTCTACAGGAATACCAAGTTATAATGGCGGTGATTTTTCAAAATACACAAATAATCGTTTTATGTTAAGAAGAGCAAGGCTTCGTGCAGATTATGAAAACTTAAATGAAAGCGGTTTTAAGAAATTTTATTTTGCATTACAGTTTGACGGTACTGAAAAAGGTGTGAATATACGTGATATGTTTGGTCGTATTTATGAAAACAAATTAAATTATTTTGTAGCAACAGTTGGAATGTTTAACCGGCCTTTTGGATTTGAGGTAAACTATTCATCGGCATCAAGAGAAACTCCTGAACGAGGCAGAATGTCGCAAATAATTATGAATGGCGAAAGAGATTTAGGTTCAATGATTTCTTTTGAACCTCAGGATAAAAACAGTAAATGGTATAAGCTGAAAGTAGATGCAGGGTTTTTTAATGGACAAGGATTAACTGGTAAAGCAGACTTTGATAAATATAAAGATTTTGTTTCACGAATTTCTTTAAGAAAAACAGAAATTTATAATAATTTATTTTTAACGGGTGGCGTATCTTATTTAAATGGTGGATTTCGCAATGGCTCACGTTATAATCATACAACCATGAAAAATGATTCGGGATATTTTATAATGTTTGCAGATACTTCGGTTTCTAATATTGAAAAAAAGGCGCCAAGAGTTTATTATGGAGCAGATATTCAGCTAGCTTATGAAAGCGGTTTAGGAAAAACTGAAATCCGTGCAGAATATATTTTCGGCACACAGTCTGCAACGCTGCATTCATCTGTTACTCCCGGTACTCCACCTTTGATGAGCAATTCCCATCCTGATTCAATTTATTCCAGAAATTTTGATGGTGCTTACTTTTATTTGCTACATACTTTTAAGAAAAAACATCAGATCGTTTTTAAATACGACTGGTATGATCCAAATGTGAAAATTGCCGGCAGCAGTTTGCTTGCTTCAAATGGTTTTGGAAATGGAGATATCCGCTATGATACTTTTGGTTGTGGTTATATTTTCTATTATAATAATCATCTGAAAGTTGTTTTGTATTACGATCATCCTATGAATGAAAAATCTGGAATGAGTGGCTTTTCAAAAGATTTGCAAGATGATATATTTTCATGCAGAGTGCAATTTCGTTTTTGATAGGAGTTTACAACAATGCGGCTAAAAAAAAGCTTGTTAGTTTTCAAATAACTCTCTGAATTTTCTTGGAATTCCGGTATCAAACGACAGTCGTTTTTTTGTTATGGGATGAGTAAAAGAAAGTGAAAAAGCATGCAACATGAGTCTTTTGAAAGGGTCGGTTCTTGCTCCATATTTTCTGTCTCCTGTAAGAGGATGTCCGGCATCGCTGAATTGTACGCGAATTTGATTTTTTCTTCCTGTGTCTAATTTCACTTCTACAAGCGCAAAATTTTTGTTTTTCTGAATAACTTTATAATGAGTAATTGCTTTTTTTGCTTCTTCTGATTGTCTTGTTGAATAAACTTTGTATTGAGAATTTTCAGTAAGCCACGAAACAAATGTTCCTTCTTCAGGCATTGGATACCCTTCTACAATTGCATAATAGCAGCGTTCATCCACATATTCTTTCCATGCGTCTCTCAGTATTCCCTGCACTTCTTCTGTTTTTGCAAACATCATAATACCGGAAGTGAACTGGTCGAGTCTGTGTACAGCATAAATGCCTGCTTTCAGATTATTTTTTCTAACATAATCTAACAAAAAGGCCATCACTGTTTCATCTTTTTCTGTGGGATTGCTAACAGAAAGCAGACCGGCAGGTTTATTAACAACAAGCAGCCAGGTATCTTCATAAAGTATTTTTACACCGGCTTCAACCTGAATATTTTTAAAAGTTCCGATGCTCACTTTTTGTCCCGCTTCGAGAGGATAATCAAATTTTGTTGTAACCTTCCCATCAACGGCTACAATTCTTTTTGCTAAAATAGCTTTGATTTTAGTCCTGCTTTTTCCGGGATTTTTTTCAATAAGAAATTCCATTAAACCACAGGGCTTGTCTACGGTTAAGGTATCTGATGCGTTTTTACTCATAATGCAACAAAGGTAAAAATGATTTTTGATTTATTGTGAAACAGCTTCTTTTTATACCTTTGCAACATGGCGGAAAATTCAAAATCAGAATTAATTAAGCATGCAGGAGTAGTATCGGAGATAAATAACACCGGACTGAAGGTCGTAATTGAACCTCAATCTGCATGCGGTTCTTGTAACGCAAAAAGTATTTGTAGCGCAGGAAGCAAAGAAGTTAAAATTATTGAAATATCAGGAAAATATCCTAATATTAAAGTTGGACAAAATGTTACTGTTGCTCTGAAACAGTCGGTTGGTTACAGGGCGCTTCTTTTTGGATATCTTATTCCTTTTGTTGTCCTTATGGTTGCACTTCTTGCTGCAACGTCCCTGACTAGTAATGAAGCTATCGCAGGTTTATTTTCTCTTGCTGCAACAGCTTTCTATTATCTGATTTTGTTTTTTTTCAGGAAAAAAATTAAAAAGTCTGTTGAGTTTGTATTGTATGGAGAAGAAAGGGATTGAAGTGATAATAGAATTACGAATTAAACAGTTTAATTTAAAGCGCAATTTACCATGAAAATATCTGAAAACATTGGCAGTCTTATTGGAAAAACACCTTTGGTTTATCTTAACAAAATTGCGAAAAATAGTGCAGCAAAAATAATTGCAAAGCTTGAATTTTTTAATCCTGCTAATTCCATAAAAGACCGAATAGCCTGGGCAATGATTAGCGATGCTGAAGATGCCGGATTGATAAATTCTGATACGGTAATAATTGAACCAACGAGTGGAAATACAGGGATTGGACTTGCGATGACCTGCGCCGTAAAAGGATACAGGCTTATTCTTACAATGCCTGAAAGCATGAGCATTGAGCGCAAAAATATTATCATGGGATTCGGCGCAGAAATAGATTTAACTCCTGCTGCAGAGGGAATGAAAGGTGCGATTGCCCGGGCAGAAGAATTGACAAAAAAGCATACGAAATCTTACATGCCTCAACAATTTAAGAATCCCTCTAATCCTGAAATACATAAAAAAACAACCGCACAGGAAATTTGGGACGATACAGAGGGGCAGGTTGATATTTTTGTTGCAGGTGTAGGAACAGGCGGCACTATTACGGGTGTTTCTGAAGTTTTCAAACAACGAAAACCGGAAATACAAATTGTTGCCGTTGAGCCTGCTTCTTCTCCTGTACTATCAGGAGGGCAGGCTGCTCCGCATAAGATACAGGGAATTGGCGCAGGATTTATTCCCGACATTCTGAATCGTAATATAATTGATGAAATTATTACGGTTTCTAATGAGGATGCAATAGCTACAGCAAAGCGTCTTGCAAAAGAAGAAGGCATTTTGTGCGGCATTTCTTCAGGAGCTGCTGTGTATGCGGCTTTGCAGGTTTCTTTAAAGGAAGAAAACAAGGGAAAGCTGATTGTTGTAATTTTACCGGATACAGGGGAAAGATATCTGAGTACGGATTTATTTAGATTTGAATAAACAAAAAAGGCTGTCTTTTTATTGACAGCCTTTTTTTGTGCTTAGTTTATTTTTAATTTTCCTTATTACCTTCTTTATTGTCTTCTTTTTTCCCTTCATTGAAATTAGCGGGTTTTGGAAGCAAAACTTTTCTTGATAGTTTATATTTACCCGTTTTTTTATCTACATCTATCAACCGTACTTTTACTTCATCGCCTTCTTTTAAAACTTCTTCCACTGTTTGAAGTCTTTTCCAGTCAACTTCTGAGATATGGAGCAATCCGTCTTTATTTGGAAGGAATTCAACAAATGCGCCATAAGGTTGTATTGATTTTACGATACCTACATATTCCTCGCCGACTTCAGGAACAGAAACAATTCCTTTGATTCTGCTTACAGCAGCGCGAATGGATTCTAAATCTTCTGCGAAAACTTCAACAACACCTGTATTTCCAACTTCTTCAATTGTAATTGTTGTGCCTGTTTTAGCCTGAATATCCTGAATGATTTTTCCACCCGGACCAATTACTGCGCCAATAAATTCTTTTGCAATAATAAGTTTTTCAATACGTGGAGCATGTGGTTTGTAATCTTCGCGGGGTTCGCTGATTGTTTCCATCATCTTTCCAAGAATATGAGCTCTGCCTGCTTTTGCCTGATCGAGTGCTTTTGCCAAAACTTCATAGGAAAGACCATCAACCTTAATATCCATCTGCGTAGCAGTAATACCATTAACGGTTCCTGTAACTTTAAAATCCATATCTCCTAGGTGGTCTTCGTCTCCCAGAATGTCTGATAATACTGCAAACCTGCCTGTGCTATCAGTTATAAGTCCCATTGCAATTCCTGAAACCGGACGTATGATTTTAATCCCTGCATCCATCAATGCGAGCGTGCCGGCACAAACAGTAGCCATAGAAGAAGACCCGTTTGATTCGAGAATATCAGAAACGATACGAATTGCATATGGATTATCAGAATTTTTGGGAACCATTCTTTTCAAAGCCCTATGAGCAAGATTACCATGACCAACTTCCCTGCGGCTGAGAGAGCGTGCCGGTCTTGCTTCACCTGTTGAAAATGGTGGGAAATTGTAATGCAGCGTGAATTTATCTTTGCCCCGAATTAAAGCTTCGTCAATAATTTTTTCATCGAGTTTGGTACCAAGAGTTATGGTTGTTAATGATTGTGTTTCTCCTCTTGTAAAGAGAGCAGAGCCATGCGTTGCGGGTAAAATATCAATTTCACTTGCAATTGGTCTGATGTCTGTTGTTTTTCTTCCGTCAAGACGAATTCCTTCGTTAAGAATAGCATTTCTTACAGCTTCTTTTTCAACATCGTGATAATATTTTTTAACGAGTTTTTCTTTTTCTTCACGTTCTTCTTCGGTATATTTAGAAAGAAATTCTTCTTCAATAGCTTCAAAAGCTTCTGCCCTCTGATGTTTGTTTGGATTTCCAAGCATTGCTGTTTTATATGCCTTGTCATAGGCAAAAGCATGAACTTCTTTTTTTAACTCTTCATCATTTGTTTCGTGGCAATATTCTCTTTTCTTTGTTTTTCCTAACTGCTCTGAAAGCTCCATCTGGACTTTGCAATGCTTTTTAATTTCTTCATGAGCAAATTTGATAGCTTCAAGCATTTCAGCTTCGGAAACTTCGCTCATTTCACCTTCAACCATCAGAATATTTTCATAAGTTGCGCCCACCATGATGTCAATATCAGCATTTTCCATTTCTGTAAAAGTAGGGTTGATTTTCAGTTCACCATTGATTCGGGCAACCCTTACTTCTGAAATCGGACCATTAAAAGGAATGTCAGAAACAGCAAGCGCTGCAGACGCAGCAAGACCTGCAAGCGCATCGGGCATAATGTCTTTATCTGCCGAAATGAGATTTATAGTAACAAAAGTTTCTGCATGGAAATCATCCGGAAAAAGCGGACGAAGTGCCCTGTCAACAAGGCGGGAAATAAGAATTTCATATTCAGATGGGCGTGATTCGCGTTTCATGAAACCTCCGGGAAAACGACCTGCAGAGGCAAATTTCTCTTTATATTCCACAGAAAGTGGCATAAAATCTACATCTTCTTTTGCATTTTTTGCGCTTACAACAGTCGCCAATAACATGGTTTTACCCATTTTTACAACAACAGCTCCGTCAGCTTGTTTTGCTAATTTGCCGGTTTCAATTGTTATGACCCGACCATCTTTTAATTCAATTTTCTTTTCTACTACATTAAACATCATAATTTTTTTTTTAAATCTATTTTTATCTTGTATCTCTTTAATAATAAAGAAAAAAGGCAATTGCTATTGCCTTTTTCCATGTTACTTACGTAAGTTGAGTTCTTTAATAATTGCCCTGTATCTTTCGATATTGTTATCTTTTAGATAATTGAGCAATCTTCTCCTCTTACCAACTAATTTTACTAATGCACGCTGCGTGCTGAAATCTTTCTTGTTCACCTTCAAATGACTTGTAAGATGATCAATACGGTAGGAAAATAGAGCAACCTGACCCTCAGAAGAGCCAGTGTTCGTATTAGACTTCCCGTACTTGGTGAAAATTTCTTTTTTCTTTTCTGAATCAAGGTAATTTTTCATAAAACAATTTAATTAACAAAAAAATGAGTTGCAAAATTATATAATATTTTGATATATACAATAAAAGAAGAATTTTTTCATAGTTTATTCTTGTAAATATTTTTATGTTCCCTCCCTGCTTAGATATAGTCAGCATTAGGAAGATACTGCAAGCCGCGTATTTCCATCCTTGAATATTTTTATTATCATAATTTATCGGCTTGCTTTAATAAGTAAACGTTTTATTTTTATTTTTAAAAATCAAAAAAGTTTCAAAAAATCTTATAATGCAATTCTTGGTGCAAATAATTAAAAAGCCTTTCAACAAAAAACGCTGAAAGGCTTTATTTTACAAGTGTAGCGAGAGGCGGGCTTGAACCGCCGACCTCATGATTATGAAAAACGTGACTTGCCTCTGTAACCTCCTGATCTTGCCATCTCTCAGAAAAACTCTTCTCAGATTTGCAAGTATTTTGCAATGCATCCTGTAAAAACCGGATTAATATTAATTTTACTTTTCTGCAAGGACTGGTAAAAATATCTCAGACTTATATGCCTTGCCCCAATATGCCTGAGATGGACTTATTATATACTTAAAATGAATAAAGGGTTGATGTATAAATGACATTGTACAATACCTCAACAACCTGCTTGTAAAACCGTGGTAGAAGAATATGTTGCAGCTGTACCACAAAACTTTTCTTGTTATGCTGTAATAGGTTTTGTCTGCCAAATAAAACAAGGGGGGTAAGCCGGTTTTGTTATCAAGCCCGGGCTTATGAAGACAGGGGGTGCAATGCACTACTTCATAATTGGTATTACTGTACAGCATCTACTTGTTAATACCTCCACTGTCAATGCCTTTCTTCTTCCTGTGCTTCCTTATTGTGAAGTACAACATTAGCCCTAAGAACACCAGTAAAACAGTAACAACAATAATCTTTATGACAAGGTTTTTGTAATATGCTTTTTCACACTCAGCATACTCTTTTTTTAAGTCCTCATATTTCTGCCACGGGCTGAACCCAATTTTGCCATAACATGGACTTTTTGTGAATTCCTCATATACAGTTGCATCATATGACCAAGCCTTACCATAATAGTTTTTGTCAACTGCAAAAGACTCCGGATTCTCCATACGATCTCTTAGGGCTCTTGCTCTTTCAACACCGGGATCTATACCATTTTTAATTAAAGAATCCATGAAGTGTGTAACTTCCTGTGACACCTTTTTTTCAGGCTTCACTGAGTTTTCCTTTATCCTTTTATATATTCTTGGAGACTCATCAGAGCCTTGTAATATAAATTTTAATGTATCTGGACTTACGCTGACTTGAAATAATGTGCCATTGTCAATTTCATGAGTGCGGGACTGCTGATTATTCCATTTATTAAAACATACTTCTGCAAGCCAATTCCAACCATTATAACAATAACCATTAAATTGCCATGACCCTACAAGTTGTTTCTCAATTTTGTTTAGCCCTGTTTTAGCAGGAGACTGTTCTGGCAAATGATTTAGGGATAATGGGTCAATTAATTTAATGGAAATAGAGGTAATATACTTCAATTTAATGGATGAAAGGCCTGTTATATCAACAACAAGCTTTTCTGATGCACTCCAAAAACCATTACATGTGAATTTATTCCTTGTTGTCCACAAGTAATATTTTTGAACTCCATTAACTACCGTAGCTGGGTTTGATGAAAGCACCAGTATAGGAGCGGTGCTATCAACTACATTCACATGATCATTAGCTGAGGCTTTGAGTGCTTTATTATTCTTGTCAGGCAATTGATTGCCTTGTTTAATTTTCTGCTGTTTTATTTGTGATGAATCTGCTGAATTCATGCTTAGATTACCCGGTGTCGGGCTGTTGTTGCAACTACAGCTTATTAAAACCAGTACTGAAATTAAGGCAGCATACACTATTGAACTTTTCATAACCATACAAGGTTTATTTGCTTATTCTTGTCTGAAATGCTAATCCAGCACAATTTTCTTAATCCCGGTCTGTTTTCCACAAGTTATTTTAATAATGAATACTCCTTTGCCCTCCAGTTTAATTGACACTTTTTTAATTTTGGGGGTTGATGAATATAAAAGCTGCCCAAGTTCATTATAGACTTTTATTTCATCAATATTTGATGTTGCTCCAATGTTTATTAAATCATTGCTGGGGTTAGGATAAATCTCTACAAAGTTTAATAATTCATTACTTTCAACATCAGAAGAACTTGGCGTAATAAAATTAACTGTACTGTGACCACTTGAGCTCCCATTTACTGTAAAAAGTTTTGAGTTATAATACAAAAAAATCCAGACATCCAGACTAATTCCACCCTGAGAAATAGGAGTCCAGCTTGTCCCATTCCATTTGACAACCTTCCTATAACCCTCATTTTCTACACAACTAAAATATAAACCAGTAGAATGTGAGAATAAGCATGACATTGATGTTGAAGAAGAACCTAATGGAACATTTGACCATGATACACCATCCCATTTTGCAATGTTGTCTATTGTTATTCCTCCCAAGGAATATATGTAATTTCCTGAAAGATATAAGCAGCCATTATAAGAAACCAATGAAGCAGTCATATAGTTATTAGATGTACCTCCAGTTACACCTGTAATATCTATCCATCCTGAGCCATCCCATTTGGCTATACCATAAAAATCATTATTTGTTAGTGACGTATCATTGAATACTCCTGCTACGTAAAGTTCATTATCATGTACACACAACTGGTCTGCCCTAACTTTATAAGTGCCTCCAAAATGAGTCCAGTTTGAACCATCCCATTCATACATATTATAAGCAGTATAGCTATCTGACGTTGCAACTATCAAGTCATTGTTGTTTACAATTAGTGATTTAACTTTATGGTTATAAAATGAAACTTCACTCCAAGTGCTTCCATTCCATTTTGCCATATAAGGAGATGAGATTCCACCAGTAATACCAAAATCACCGCCGACATAAAGTTCTCCATTATAAACTGCTAATGCATTTACTTTTCCATCACATCCACTATTTAATGCAGACCAACTTGTCCCATTCCATCTTGCTATATTGGATGCAACAATTCCTCCACCAGAGGCAAAATGACCACCAATATATAAATCCCCGTTATATTCAACCATGGAATTTATAGTTGGTATTTCCATTGTCCCTGTAAGGAAATACGCTAATTGTGTCCAGTTTTGTGCTTGTAGGACTGACATGTAAACCACAATTGTGGTCATCAGAATAATTTTTCTCATTTTAGTTGTACTTTTATTAAACACTATAAAAAAACAGCGTGGTAAATTGCCCACTGCTATTGAGGTCCGTCCAAGAACCCTTACCACAAGTAAAGCAACAACCACGCCTTGACGTGGCGTTTTGCTTAATATCCTGTGGCAATAAAGAAATTTGGACGGTTTCAATACCGGAATTCTGCTAAACGCTAAATTATTATGTGTTAATATGCTATGTCATGTTAATAGAGTTAATTTTACAAATACAAATATACAACATGTTTTACTGAAATACCAGTAGTACCTGCTCTTTTTTAATAATACCTTGATGCAACCCATAAGGGCATATTGCAATATGTAAATTCATCCTGGTAACACGGAATACTGTTAACAGGAAAATTATACAGTTCTCAACAATCGTGGTAGAAGAAACCCTGCCAACCAGAATAGTAAAAACCTCACCTCAGATCAAATTAAGAGGTGGCACTTAACTTTTTAGCCGGGCAGTGTAAAACCTTCCTCAGAAAAGCGATTAGCCATATACTGTAATTTGATGTTCACCAAAAAGTCTGTCAGGGTTGATTTAAATAAACAGTTACATGTGAAAGGAACTTGTCAGCGTGTTTTTGTGGTGGTGCTTTTCTACCCCGATTTTCAAGTTCTGTATAACTAATACTTTTAGCAGGTGCTGAAATGAAGTTATTGTAACAGGACTGCTACACTTGGACTTTTATATAAATGAAGTCTTTTCTGTGCTGTTTTGTTTTTTCCGTGAAACGCTTTCCTCTTATTGTGTATGCTGTACATTTCAGCAAAACGTGTTTCAATTTCTCTCATCAGTAATGTATGTGCATCCTTTGTGATTTCAAGCTTCCCAAGCCATATTGAATTAAGAACAATATCAGGAGAATCCTGTATCCATTGTTTTATAGTCTTACTCACTGTCAAACCTGCTTCATTTGCTGAAACCCATTTTTCAGTGATCATTCTTTTTCCAGACATTTTTGTTGTTCTCATTATGGGTGTATTTTTTTGAAGCATACAGTTCTCTGCATCCTTTTACCAGACAGCTACACAAGTTCAAAAATAATAAAACATTTTGTCAGTCTCAATAGCAAAATGTCAGGTTAATAACATATTTTGCATTATATGGCTAACTGCCCCTAAATTGTTAATAAATCACTGCATTATACTGTATGACAAATTAATGTTAATGTGTTATAAATATAATTAATAAATTTGTCATATATGAATGCCTCATTAATACACAAGTCCCAAACTATTTCAATGAAGATTTACAGTGAATAGTCTGCACAATAAATATCAAATTTAAGGTGACTTTTTATTGTACAAAATCTTGTTCCTGTGAGCCGGGTTGGTTGTGCATTAAGCAAAGCATCTTTGATCAGACTGGGTTTTTTATAAATTTCATCTGCAATCTTTTTAACTTCAGGGTTCAATGTCTTGGCTTGTGCTTTAAGAGAACGGGCAAAGCTTTTACTTGATTTGTTAAACTCATCAACAGTATATTTATGACCCATAATAAAGCTGGTCTCAAATAAATCTTTTACAGCTTGTTCTGGATATGCATACAGCATAAACGCAAGGTGATTTCTAATAAATTTTAAAGACTTGATTGTTTTTTCAGATTTTATCAAGCCTTCTATAACTGTGCTAAGCTTATTCATGTCAACATTTTCATGCATAAATGCAAGTTCATAAATTCTGCAAAGAACATAATCTGATGGATAAGATGGGGCTTCAAGACCGGCTTCAATTTTCTGTATCTGTTTTTTCACATCACTTGTGTTAATCACATTTTTTAGCTTTTGCAGTAACTCTTTACAGCGAAGTATCACATCACCTTTAAGGTTTTGCTTTTGAGTTTTGTTTTGATAAAACGGAGCCTCCTGTTGAACTGAGAATTTTTCAGCCAAATTAAGCATGAAAGTCTTGTAATTACTGTACATGTCAAGTGTTTTTTGTCTTTCAAGAATGCTGTCAACTTTTATGTAGGAGAGTTCTATTTTATTCCCCTTCCCCTTAAGTACCCCAGATAAGTTCTCAGTTCCATCAATAAACACATTACGCAACTCTATTGCTAAACTCTTACCATACTTTGAAGCTGATGAGGACAAGTTTTCAAGAAATGTTTCAAAACCCCTTTTTTCTTGTTCAAAAATGCTAAAATCCTCCAATGTAAAATTCTGGTGAGGAACAGAAGTTGCTTTAACAATTAGTACATTTGACAACAGTCCAAATCTACCCCTGCCACTTATTTGGTAAATAACAGACGGTGATAAAACAAGTGTCTTAATTGTGGAATCAGCTATTATAAAACTATGGTATTGCTCATTTATGTCAACCCCATTAAAGTAAGCTGCTGTAATAAAGTTTATCTTGCCCGGCAACACTCCATCTTCATCAATAAAATCATAAAACTTTCCTGCTTTATCCTCACTTGCAGTGCTACATATTATTTTTACCTCAGAAGCTTTGCATGTCTTACTCTGAACAAGGTATTCTGTAATTCTTTTACAGGAATTTATGCTGTTGTATGCTACAACAATTTTATGATCTACATCTAATATTTTCTGTTTTTTTATACGTAATAAGCATTCCTGTTCTGTGTTTGAAGCCTTAATAACAGAGATGTTCCTTATAACCTTGTTTTGGTATTTAAACCTTGTACGAGAATCTTGTACAAGGTCTGGATCATGGAACTTGATTAATGTTGCTGATATAACTGTTTTTTTGTTTTGTGGATGCTCCTTATATATACTGTAACATTCATCCATTACAGGCCTAAAAGTACTCTGTTCTTGTAATGAGTCTATTTCATCAAGTAAGAGGTGAAATGTTTCAAAGTACCCTTCTTGTTTACAGTTAAGGTATTCTTTAATGTTTTTTAATTGGTCAGTTACACAAGTGATTTTAATATATTGCTTATTAATAATACAACTATCAACATACTCCTGTAGGTTCAGGTTTCTTTGTTCAAGGGATAATTCAATGCCAATTGTACGGATTTGACCTTTTCTTTTTTTCTGGGCATTTTTTTTAATCCCATAAAAGAAGACAGTAAATCCATTTGAGACAGATTTCATTTTTGCTTTTAACCAGGCTATATTGGCATAGGGCTGAACAATAATTGAATTTCTTTTACAATCCAATTCAAGACTTGTTCCCCCAATCCCTGTTTCAGTTTTATCAATTATCCCACATGGCAGATAATTAAAAACATCTCCCAACTTTGAGTTATCCTTAATCATATGTGTGGTTATACCCTTAATAACCTTTTCCCCGATATACAGTTTTTTATTTTTTATTAAGACTGGCTCCATCTTCTACTTTTTTTGTAATTGATGCTGCCAAGATAAAAAATCCTGTTTAATTCACGACAAAAAACAAAAGAGCCCGTTGCCGGACTCTCCTGTCTAACCCAAATACCAGAACTGTTTCCGGTTTTGCTTGTGGTCAAGTACTCCCATTGAAAAATCAAAAGCATTAATCCCCCTTTCAAGAAATGCATCTATGTAGCTTGATTTATTTGCTCCTGTGAGGAGGTTGTATAATTTATACAGAGCCATACTGCCACCATAAGGCAAGCCAAAGTTTTCATCATTGTAATAACTGTTGACTACAGCACCCATCTGTTGGTCACCAAACAGCAAAGGAGGGATTTCTTTTTTGTATTTTTCTGGCATGTATTTGTACATCCTACTCCTTCCAATAATTTTCGCAAAATCAGTCTCTGTAACCTCTATATTCCCCATGTCTTTTATTGGGTCAAGGTAATTCTTAGCATTAAAACTGCTGAACAAATTCTGTGCAGCATAATAAAGTTGTGATATACTTTTGATGCTGATTTCTTCTTTAAAACCGTCTGACCAGACACACAAGTTACAACAGATTTTATTCTGAAACCCAATAAACAGCTTAAAGTTTTGCTCACATTGTGTACGCTTAGCATAGATGTTATCAATGTTGTAAGATTTTACACCACCAAGCATAAGGTTTAGTGTGTCACAATTCACTTTCTCTGATATGGTTGGAATTTCAACTACAAACATCATGCGTTCATAAAAAAGTGTTTCTTCCCATGGTTGTAACTCACAAGCAGGTTTATTCTTTGCTTCTGGTATTCTTCCCTTGACGGGGTGACTACAGCGGATGTTAGGTTTTAAGATTTTCTCTCCCCGGAATAATTCATGTGTGACCTCCCAGATTGTTTCAATAAATTCTGAATGGCTTATCAGTGGCTCATTAGTGGCTGTCCATACTGGTATGATGTGGCTTTGAAGTTCATCAATGAATACCTGCTTCGTGTTTGCTTCAATAAATGGTTTAGCACTGGATGAGATTTCAATACCGTTTGGTGACAATGCTGGAAGCTTCTTCAACACTGCCTTGTTGCTAAGTAAAAACTCCATATCAGACAAGATTTAATATCATGGAACTGATCTGGTTTTTCCTGCGGACAAATACATCACGGTGCATTGCCTGTTGTTCCGGATAATCATTATAGAGCACTGCCAGTGCATCAACTGTCTCACACGCATTAATCAAGTCCTCAAATGTCTGCTCCTTTGGCGGCGGTATTTCTCTACTGCAAGAACTTGTTACAGAAACAGAGCTACACCAAGAAGCAATCTCTTTGCCAATTTCTGCTGACAAAATCAATTCAGGGCGGTTCACAAACAGACCTGTCCTGTCTTTGCTAATAGTTGCCTGATGCCGTTGGTTCAACTCCATGACTACAGTAAATTCATATTCTGTGTCTTCACGTTGTACTGCTTTCAGTCCTACTTTCTCAGGCACTTGTTTGCCATTCTTTTCCTGCATAAGATACTCTGTTTTACTTCTCATTGTGGCAATCACATGAATATCACTTTGCAGTATAGACTGTATAAATGCATTGTGGCGTGGTGTTACCTTAGCCCAAGCAGTGAAGCTATTACCAGGTATATTGCTGTGGACATCAAGAATTCCACCACTACCATTCCATTCAGCACTCAGACTATCAATAATCAAACACTGGAAGCCTTTTTCCACTCCTGTTTTAATTGCCTCAACATATTTTTCAGGAGAGAATGGAGATGCCATATTCAGCACATAATAACCTCCAAGATGTGAATACAAATGAGCTGAACCATTCTCAGAATCAAGTACAGCAATTTTACTCCAATCTCCTGTAAGACCAAAAGCAATAAGTAAAGCGGAATATGTTTTTCCACTTCCACTTGCCCCCTGCAACGCAAGCTTAATTTTACAGCGGTTTCTTTCCGCCTTGCTAAATTCCATCATAATTTTAAGATTTAAGGTTAAACATTACAGGTTTAATAAAGGGTTGATTTAAAAAAAAGATGAAGCCCGTTAAGGCCTCATCATTTCAGTGCTTTTAGTCTGACAGTTTTTTCAGTGGTTTTTTGTCATGGAAGAAACCGTCTCAAAATACTGTCTGAAAAAATACAGCATAACTTCCTTTTTATTTACTAACCGTAAACACCATCTGGGGTTGATACAAGTAAACTTGATATGTTTATAAAAATAAGACACAGGATTATTGTTCCTGTGCCTTATTCATTACTGTCTCACACACGGTTTTATTCATTGCATCAATATGAGCAAGGTCAAAAGATTCAAGATAGATACCAGTTACTCTTAACCCGTAACTATGTCCCAGAGCTTCTGAAATCAGGTCTTTGCTGAAACCTTGTTGCTTTGCTAAGTTTGCCCATGTGTAACGGAAACAATACCCTGTCAGCTTTTCCATAATACCAAGCTCCTTACCAATAATCCCAATATGTTTATTAAAGACTTTGTTTGCTTGCTTTATCAGTGGGTACAATTGATTTTTGTCATCAAGGTTTTTGTCACGGATTTTTCCTAACAAAGTTCTCTCAGCTCTACCTTTGAAGTACTCTAATATCTCCTGAGCCTCTGGCAACAATTGTATTGAATATTGTCTGCCAGTCTTTGACCTGTTGAAAATTACTCTGCCATGCTGTATTTGTTGCTCAGACAGCAGTACAAGGTCTTTAAAGTTAATACCTATCAGCATGAACATTAATTTGCCCATGAGCCAGCTTTCATACAGCCATGATGATTTTTCTACTACGGTTATGAAGTACTTCTGCAACTCTTCTGCTGTCAGAACCCTTGGGCGTGTTACTGCTTTCTTGATCTTAAATGTGCGGAACGGGTACAAGTCATAGCTAACCTCTTTTGCAATAATTGCCTTGTTGTAGATGGCTCTGAATGTCCTATAATATATTGCAATGCTATTAGTTTTAATACCATTACTAATCATTGAGGCTTCCATATCTCTAAGCAGTTTATGTGTAACCTGATTAAAGGGGATGTCTAAGTTGCCAACCTTTTTCAGTGCTATAAGAGTGTTCTCATAAATTACTGCACTGCCTGTCCTTCCTGCTTTATACAGGTACTTGACTTCTGTGCTCCAGAACTCAGAGACAATTACTTTTAGTTTTGGGACAGCAACTAAATAATCCTTCAATTCATTTACAGATACATGCTCTGAATGGTGCTTTTCATAATCAATGATCCTGCTCAAATATTTTACCCTCAACTCATTTAATCTGTCTGTTAATACATCATATGCAGGATGTATTTTTTTAAGACAATCAGTTTTGGAATTCCAGTCTTTTTCCAGTACAGCATGTTTTGTAGGGATGTAGCGCGTGTCACCATTTACTGAAATACTAAAGACAATAGGATAAGTGCTGTCACTCTTCATTCTTCTTGTGTCAAGAATCAACTTTAAAATTGCCATATCACATTGGATTTATGGCTTTTACAGGTGAGAAAATTTGCAAGTTATTTGCAAGTTTGATGGTGTTTTTTACTAAAAACAGGGTATTTTGAGCAGTGTCCAGAAATGACAAAGCCCCTCAGAGTTTCCTTTGTGGGGCTTTATTTTTCAAACGTAGCGAGAGGCGGGCTTGAACCGCCGACCTCATGATTATGAATCATGCGCTCTAACCAGCTGAGCTACCTCGCCATCTTTTTTTTAAAAAGAGGTGCAAATATATATATTTTTTTCAATGTTGTTTTTTTTATTGATATTTTTTTATTTTTTGTTGGTATTAGTACCAAGGGTAGTGTAGTCTTGGTCTGGGATGATTAGAAGATTATGCAACAACCTTTTTTACTTTTCCAGAGAGACTCCGTTTCATTCTTCAAAAAAATCATATTTATATGATATAAGACTGAGGGGGGTTCTCTCCTCAAGCAGTAATTGCTCTTCGTTATAAAGAAATTCTGTTTTTTGAACGAGCAGGTCAACCTTGTTATACCGTTCTTCTGTTTTGATGTGATTTTCATCATTGTAAGAAATTTTAATCAGGTAAGAATTACTTATTTTTTGTTCAATAATTCTGTTTTGACTGTCATAAATATATGTAGCTTTATTTATAATTGCTCCTTTTGCATTTGTTGCAAGCACTTCTGTAAGGTTGTTGTTTGCATCATATACATATTTTTTGTTTGACAAAAGCCGTCCGTCGGCTTCAAATTCCGATTGAAGAATAATATTTTCTCCTTCATACTCATATTTAATGTGCTCTTCTATTTTATTTTCGTAATTGTAAATAATTTTTTCTGTAATATTTTTCTGATCATTGAATTGATAAAATTCTTTTCCCTCAAACGCCCCATCTTCGTCAGTTGTAATATAAATGCGGGTTTTATTTTCGTTATCTGTTTCAACTATTTGAATTGTATTTGAACCATCGCCGTATTCTCTTTCAACTTTTATTATCTCATCATTTTCATCTCTGATGTATACAGACTTATCGCTGATTTCATCTTCAGAGCTGTAATTGATTTCCTCAATTATATTCCCTTTATCCGAATATTTTGAAACGGTTTTTGTTGTCAGATCTGTATCATCAGCCCAGTCTTCGGTTACTATTATTTTTCCATTTACATCATATTCGATATATGATTGTTTGTAAAGAACATCATTGGTTTCTGTGTCGTGAACAAAAGAGGTTGTTGATTTTATTTTTTTCATGTGTATATATATTTACGGTACTGTAGAGTCGTTCCACCTGTGCTGAGCCTGTCGAAGCATGGAACGATTTCATAATACCGTTGTTAATAATTTTATGGCTTCCACAGCAGGTTTTACATCGTGAACTCGTAATATTGATGCACCTTTTGAAAGAGCTAACGTGTTTAAAACAGTTGTGCCATTAAGGCTTTCCTCTGGTGTTATTCCAAGTGTTTTATATATAGTCGCTTTTCTGGATATTCCGACTAAAATCGGGCAATTAAGAATTTTCAAAAGATTCAAATTATGCAATAATTCAAAATTGTGTTCAATTGTTTTCCCAAATCCGAATCCCGGATCTATAATGATATCCTTTATTCCTGCATCTTTCATAATTGAAATTTTATCAGAAAAAAAGTGAATAATTTCATTCGAGATATTTTTGTAACTGGGATTTACTTGCATTATATCCGGAGTTCCCTGCATGTGCATCGCGATATATGGAACTGCCAGCTTCGCTACAGTCTCAACCATTTTAGGATCAAGATTGCCTGCTGAAATATCGTTTATTATTGAAATATTAAAATCAGAAACAGCTTTTTCTGCAATGGAAGAACGAAAAGTATCCAAAGAAAAAATAATCTCTTGAAATTTTTCAGTTATTAAATTAAGAGCAGGTAGAAGACGCACCCATTCGGTTTTTTCATCAGGTATTTCAGCTCCGGGTCGGGAAGAAAATGCGCCAATATCAATTATTGATGCGCCCTCTTCAATATGCAGCTTTATTTTTTTCTCAATGGCTTCAATTTGTTGCAGTCTGCTTCCTCTATAAAATGAATCGGGTGTAATATTAATAATGCCTATAACAACAGGTGTCTCCAGTTCAAGAAGCTTTCCTTTGCAATTTATAGATTTGGGGCAATTTTTCATCTCATTATTAAATTGGTATGCAAAATGTTTTTTCCATCCGGAAGTCCGAAGCTCGAAGCTCGAAGTCAGAAGCGGCTTTGCTCCGACTTCCTACTTCGAACTTCGAACTTCCAACTTTCAACTTCCGACCAGCCTTTTATTATCTCTCCACATTCATTCTCTGCAAAAAAAGCAAAAAAATAATTAATTTCAGTAAAATGTTTGTAAATTTGCCTGTTTTATTTAGATATATTATGCGTATTATTTTAATTCGCCTGCTAATTATAGGTTTAGTGCTTGCCGGAATATTTATGTCTTCATGTGGCTATAAGCAAAGGTATCTGCGCGATATTGCAAAACAACAATTAGATAGTGTAGACAGAAAATTTTTGCCCGATTATAAAATACAGGCTAATGATATACTTTTTATCAGAGTTGTCGGTTTTAACAAAGATGTAACAGCCCTTTTCAATTCTTTTAATGAATCATCTACATCGGGAGGAGTAATATCTATCGAAAATTATTCTTTTTTTAACGGCTATAACGTAACAGATAAAGGTTTTATTAAGATTCCAGTACTTGGAGATATTTTTGTAAAAGACTCAACATTATTTGGTATTCAGATATTGTTGCAGCAAAAAGTTGATGCCTTGGTTAATGAAGCAACTGTAATCGTAAAATTAGCAAGTTATAAATTAATAATGCTTGGGGAGGTTAATTCACCAGGAATTAAACATGTTGTTAATAATCGTATTTCAATTTTAGAAGCAATGGCTCTTGCCGGAGATGTTAGAGATCTTGGTGACAGACGTAATGTATTAATTATTCGTCCTACAGTTAAAGGACATGTAACATTTCGAGTTGATTTAACTGACCCAAATATACTTGCATCTGAAAATTTTTATTTATTACCAAATGATGTGGTATACGTTGAAGCCCTCAAGGCAAAGGGTTTCCGTCAGGGTTGGACGAATATTTCCATTATTTTGTCGCTGATATCATCTTTTATTGTCGTGTATAGTTTTATTAAATTCAGAATTTAATGCAGACAAATCAGGAATTTAAAGAGGAAAGTATAGATTTTAAAAAATATTTTTTCCGGATTTTATCAAACTGGTATTGGTTTGTTCTTTCTCTTGCCATTGCTTATGCTGCGGCATATTATAAAAACAGATATACTATTCCGGTTTACAGCGTTGAATCTACGATGCTCATAAGAAATGCAGATCAGTTAAAATATGGGATGGAGAATGTTATTCCGGGGGGAGATATGTTTAAAACCCGAAAAAATCTGCAAAACGAAATAGGTATTTTAAGTTCTTACTCTATTGTGAATAGAGCAATAAGGGAACTAGATTTTCAGGTATCTTATTTTGAACAGGGACGTATAAATACTACTGAACAGTATAATACTGCGCACTACATTATTGAAATAGATACTTCTTTTGATCAGAAATACGGGAAAAAAGTTTTTGTTAAAATCCTTTCCGAGAATGAAATAAAAATATACAATGAAGACGATCCATCAATGGAGAAAGTTCTTTTGTTTGGGCAGAGATTTAATACCTATGAATTTAATTTTGTTATTAAAAAGAACCCCGCTTTTTTTAATTATCAAAAAATAAATAAAACAAAAGAGTATTTTTTTATTATTAATGATGTAAATATTTTAACCAATAAATATAAAAGCGCAGTCCAAATTGAAAGATTAGATAAAGATGGGAGCATTTTATCATTAAAAATTGATGGAAATAATATTCAAAAAGAAGTTAATTACCTGAACAAATTAATGGATGTATTTATTCAGTCCGGCTTACTGGAAAAAAACAAAATTGCTACGAATACCATCAGTTTTATTGATTTGCAATTAGGAGATATTAAGGATTCTCTTCAGATAGCAGAAAATAATCTGAAAAATTTTAAACTTGGAAATAATATTTTGAATATTTCTCAAGAGGGAATGTCTGTATTTTCTAGAATGGAAAATCTTCAAAGCGAAAAAGCTGCTGTTCTTGTTAAAGATAAATATTACACGTATCTGCTTAATTATATAGAAAATAAAAACAATTTAAATGAAGTAATTTCTCCATCCATCATGGGTATTGGCGACCCATTGTTAAATCAGTTAATAATGCAGTTAAGTGCTTTGTATAACCAAAAAGGAGAACTTCTTTATACTTATAAAGAGTCGAATCCTTCTTTGAAAGCGATTGACATGAAAATTAAAAATGCCCGTGAAGCATTAATAGAAAATATTAAAAATATTGTTAAAGGAAATGAAATAACTTTAACTGAAATTAATAAAAGAATTGCTCTCGTGAATGTTGAAATGCAAAAGCTTCCCGTTACTGAAAGAGAATTTGTTACTATTGACAGAAAATACAAGCTGAGTGATAATATTTACACGTTTCTTTTGCAAAAACGCGCTGAAGCAGGTATTGCCCAGGCTTCAAATATTGCAGATAACAGAGTCTTGGATTGTGCGCGCAAAGACAATGCAGAACAGATTCAACCAAAGAAATCTTATAATACAATCATCGCACTGATAATTGGTTTTTTAATTCCACTTATTGTAATTATTCTAAGAGATTTTTTAAACAACAGAATTCAAAGCCGTAGTGATATTGAAAATAAAACCAATGTTCCTATTATCGGTGTAATTGGTCATAATCTGAAAGAAAGCGATATTCCTGTATTTGATAGTCCTAAATCGTCTATTTCAGAGTCTTTCAGAACTATCAGAACCAACCTGAATTATTTAACACCTAAAGAAAAAGTTGTTTTATCAATTACTTCTACTGTCAGCGGTGAAGGAAAAACATTTTGCGCTGTAAATCTGGCAGCGATTATAGCGATGTCTAACCGGAAAACCTTGCTCATTAGCCTTGATTTAAGAAAGCCTAAGACGCATAAAGTTTTCGGTTTAACAAATGAGATTGGTCTGAGTTCTTATCTTATTAATAAAAATTCTTTTGATGAAGTTGTTTTAAAAACGGATATTGACAACCTCTCTATTGTATTATCAGGTCCGGTTCCCCCAAATCCTGCTGAATTGATAGAAACAGAAAGAATGGCTGATTTTATCAATCATGCGAAAGATTTTTTTGATTATATTATCATTGATACGCCTCCTGTTGCATTGGTAACAGATGCTTTACTTGTTGCTTCTTATTGTGATGCTAATATTTTTGTTGTACGTCAGAATTATTCGCATAAAAATGTTGTGGATCTCATGAACGATTTGAGCAATAATAAAAAAATGAAAAATCTTTGCGTGCTCATCAATGATGTTGACGTGAGAAAATCTTATGGTTATAAATATGGATATAGTTATGGTTATGGCTACGGTTATGGCTATGGCTACGGCTACGGTTATGGCTACGGCTACGGCGGTGGATACTATGAAGAGGAAGAGCGAAAGCTGAATATTATCGGAAAAATTCTTTTTGCTATTACATCTAAAATAAGAAGAAATACTAAAGCTGAAGAAATTTAATTTGTGAAAATTACTGAGGCAGAATCATATTATAATAACCTTGAAAATGCTTCTGTTAAAGACATTTTGTGCAATATCAATGCAGAAGACAAAACAGTTTCTATTGCTGTAGAAAAAGTTATTCCCCAGATAGAAAAATTGGTTTCAATAATTATCCCTATATTAAGGAAAAACGGACGGTTATTTTATATTGGCGCTGGTACAAGCGGACGTTTAGGCGTTTTAGATGCAGCAGAATGTTTTCCTACTTTTGGTTTAGCAGATAAAATTATTGGAATAATTGCAGGAGGCAAGAATGCACTATCAGAAGCAGTGGAAGGTGCGGAGGATGATTTTCACGAGGGTTGGAATGCCTTAAAAGAATTCAATGTTTGTGAAAAAGACTTTGTATTCGGAATATCAAGTTCTGGATATACTCCTTATGTTGTCGGCGCGCTACAGAATTGTAATCTGCATAATATTCCAACGGGTTCGTTTACCTGCAATCTGAATACGCCGCTTGCTAAAGAATCCGGTACTACAATTGAAGTTATTGTTGGTCCGGAATTTGTTACCGGAAGTACAAGAATGAAAGCCGGTACTGCAACAAAATTAGTGCTCAATATGATTTCTACTTCTGTTATGATCGGACTTGGTCGCATTCAGGGAAACAAAATGTATGATTTGCAAATTCTCAATAAAAAATTGCATGAAAGGGCAATGGGCATGATTGCTGAAAAGTTCATGATTTCAAAGGATGAAGCTGCAATTTTACTTGCGAATCATGGTTCTGTTCGTAATGCCATTAATTTTGGCTTGAAAAAATGATTTTTTTGTTTTAACTTTGTGTAAATATTTAAAATTTAATTCTATGAAAAAATTAACCTTTGTCTTTTTAGGATTTATTCTAACCCTATCAGCTTATACGCAGAATCCATTCGCAGTTTTTTATTCAGAACTTGGCGAGCGTTTTACAATTTATATTGATGGAAATGCCCAGCATCAGTATCCTGAATCAAATGTGAAAATTCTGGATATTCAGGGTACAAGTCATAATGTTCGTATTGTTTTTGAAAATGGTTTTATTGATGAAGTTAATAAGCCTTTAGTGTTGGAAAATGGCATGGAGTCTACTTTTTATATTCATAAAAAATCGGGACGGTATGATTTAAGCCCAAAAAATCAAATTCCTCTTTCTCAAGCGAGCAGAGTTGCTAATGCAAAAGCTCAGACTGTTGTTCCCTACAGAGGCACTACGCAAAACACAAATACAAATACGAATGTTTCAATGAACACGACGTCTACAACTTCTGGTTCAGGTTCTGATGGTGGAGGAACTGTTAATGTAAATGTTAATATTTCTTCTGGAGGTAATGACGCTTCGGGAAATGTTTCTGTTAGCTCAACAGGAACCGGAACTAAAGATAGTAAAGCATCTGATAGTTATGGCGCAGGGCAAGGTTCAGGGCAGGGAAAAGCTCATGATAAAGGGCATGACAAAGGGCATGGGAAAACAGATAAACCGAAAGATAATAAAGGCAAGCATGGAGCGCATTCATCTGCTGCAGGAGGAGCAAAAGATAATTCCAGTACATCATCTGCTGTAGCAGGAGGCGCAAAAGATAACACCAGCTCTTCTTCTGCTGCTGCATCCACAGGGAGCAACCAATCGGGCTCTGTTAGTGTTTCTGTGAATGCTGGAAGTTCCAACCAGTCGAGTTCTGTAGGAGTTTCAGTTAATGCAGGTCAATCAGGACAGGCTTCTTCAGGGGGTAAGTCAGAATCTTCTGTTGATCATGGAAATCATGTAACGGGTAAACCAAATCCAAATGCAAATAATAACAATGCCGGAGCGAAACCAATGGGCGGAAATCTTGTTCATGGAAATAAAATTGGTGTGAAAAATCAAACTACGAACCAGTCTGTTGTCCCGGGTTACAATGGCAAAATAAATTGTAACAACCCAATGACTGCAGAATCATTTGCTACGGCTAAAAAGAACATTGATTCCAAAAATTTCTCTCAGGCAAAATTAATGGTCGCTAAACAAATTGCAGATGCCAATTGTATGCTTGTTTCTCAGATTAAAGAGTTAATTCAAAGTTTTGATTTTGAAGATGCGCGCCTTGAATTTGCAAAATATGCATATAAAAAATCCTGCGATATTGATAATTATTATCAGGTAAATGAAGCTTTCCAATTCGATGCTTCCATTTCAAAACTCGACGAATACATCAGAACAGGTAAATAATAATTTTTTCCTTATAGAAAAGCTTCACTATTTTATATTGGTGAAGCTTTTTTTTATATTCAAACGATGCTTAGTAAAAATAAAATTTCTCACATAAAATCTTTTCATCAAAAAAAGGTTAGGGATAATGAGGGCGTTTTTATAGTGGAAGGCAATAAGATGTGTACTGAATTGCTTTCATCCGGCTTTGATGTTCTTTTGCTGGTTGCAACTCCTGCCTGGATTTCTGGAAATATTAATATCACAAACAAAAATATTAACGAGCTTATTGAAGCTAATCGGGCTGAAATTGAGCGAATATCTTTACTTCAGTCGGTTTCTGATGTTTTTGCTTTGGTGAAAATTCCAAATAATAAGAGTTTAAATATTGATTATTCAAGTGAATTAATTATTGCATTGGATTGCATTCAGAATCCTGGAAATATAGGCACAATTCTGCGAACCGCTGATTGGTTTGGAATAAAAAATATTATCTGTTCTCCTGATTCTGTAGATGTTTATAATCCTAAAGTTGTGCAAGCAAGTATGGGTGCTGTTTTCAGAGTGAATGTAATCTATAGAAATTTGCCTGAATTTTTATCTGAAATTCCCAATGATTTTCCTGTTTATGGAACATTTTTGGATGGAGCATCTGTTTATACGCATGAATTAAGCGAAAAGGGGATTTTAATACTCGGAAATGAGGGTAAGGGAGTATCCGATTCTGTATTTCCATTTATTTCAAATAAAATTTTTATACCATCTTTTTCAGTTAATCAAAGAACTTCCGAATCGTTAAATGTATCGGTTGCTGCAGCCATATTTTGTAGCGAATTTAAACGTAGATGTTTGAGGCAGGGCAATAAATAAATACTGTATAAATGAGCATCCTGAAATATTTTTCTTTCATTAAATTTAGTCACACACTTTTTGCAATGCCTTTTGCAATGATTGGTTTTTTTATGGGCGTAAAGAGCAGTGGCTATACAATAGACTGGAAATTATTTTTATTTGTAGTGTTGTGTATGATTTTTGCCCGCAATGCTGCTATGGGATTTAATCGTTATCTTGACAGGAGTATTGATAAAAAAAATAAAAGAACAAGTATGCGTGAAGTCCCAGCGGGATTAATAAGCGAGCGGGCTGTCATTACTTTTATTATTATTAATTCTGTATTGTTTTGCCTTTCTGCATATTTTATAAATTATCTTACTTTTATATTATCTCCGGTGGCGTTGATTGTTATTTTAGGCTATAGCTATACAAAACAATTCACTGCTCTTTGCCATTTTATATTAGGCTTGGGTCTTGCTCTTGCTCCAATTGGCGCATACATTTCTGTAACTGCCGAATTTCATTTAATTCCTGTAATATTTTCTTTGATTGTTCTTTTCTGGGTTAGTGGTTTTGATATCCTCTATGCCTTGCAGGATGAGGATTTCGACAGAAAAGAAAATTTAAAATCAATTCCTGTTTTAATAGGACGAAAATTATCGCTATATCTTTCTTCCCTTTTACATTTGATCGTTGTTGCGCTGTTGTTTATTTCCGGTTATATCGGAGAATTCGGATTGTTCTACTGGATTGGAACTGCGCTGTTTGTTGCCTTATTATTTTATCAGCATGTAATAATAAAACCAAAAGATATAAGCAGATTGAATATTGCTTTTTTTACAACAAATGGAATTGCCAGCGTGTTGTTTGGAATTGCTGTTATTGTAGATATTTTGATGAATAAAGCCTAACAAAACTTAACGTCTAACATTTAAAAAATATAGAATAATCAACATTCAATAACCAACATTCAACAGTACCAATTACCAATTTTACACTTACTCACTAGCACGAATTTATATTCCGAAACTCACGTTTGTCGTTGTACAGACGTTGCACTGCAACGTCTCTTCCTCCCATTACCCATTCCACTTACCACTCCTCCAACCCTAATCCTTCAAAATCTTTATCTCCACCCTTCTGTTCAATTTTTTTCCGTCATCTGTTTCATTCGTAACCATAGGTTTTTCACTTCCATATCCTGCATGCTGAATTCTTTCTTTTTTGATTCCTTTCATTACAAGATAATCTGCAACCCCCTTGGCTCTTTCTTTTGACAGTTTTTTATTACGCGCTGTAGATCCTGTGTTGTCCGTATGTCCTGAAACTTCAATGTATAAATTTGGATATTTATTCATGATATCCAAAAGTTTATTTACAATAACATAAGATGCCTCTGTCAGGTACGATTTATTAACAGGGAACAAAATATTATCAAGGGTAAAGGTCATTCCTGCCGTGAATTTTGTTATTGTATCCATGGCTGAAAGTTGTGGAAGTATCTGTGCCTGATCAATTATATTATGTTTACTAATCTCTTTTTTTGATTCAACTTTTTGTATTTTTTCAGAGATATGAATTTCGCAAATTTGTTTTGAATTGCATTCATCCTTACTATTGAAAATGCGCTTTCTGTCTATTCCGTTTTTAGCGAGAAATTCAGTAATGTTATCTTGTCTTGATTTTGCTAATTTCTGGTCACTTTCATTCGATAAAAAATATTTGACAGGAGCTTCTTTATTCGCTCTGAGAAATGATACTGCTTTTTCAAGCGTTTCTTTCATTGCATCAGTAAGGTCGACTTCGTTTTTTTCAAAAATTAATTTACCTGCGTGGGTTGGCTTAACAAGCGTTACAGATGGAATTTTTATGGCAGTATTTAACATTTCATAGGTTGAGTCTTTGCTTACGGATATATTTTTTGTCTGAGGAATATAATCATCACATTCGTATTGTGCTGTGTAATTTTTATTGGTTTTAAGAATAAAAATATATTTTCCGGTTGAAGCATTTGGAGTGTACGCTCCTGCTGTTTCCTGTGTTTCGTTATCGGTTAATGTTATGGAAATTCCTGAGGCTTCTTTTGTGTCTGCTTTTGTAGTATAACCCGATAATACAGTAAGTGATTTATTAATCGGATCCTGAAGTAATATTATGCAAATGTCTGTATAACCGAGTCCGTTTTTTTGATATGACGAATAATAAGCGCGTTTACCGTCAGGTGTAATACAAAGGAAAACATCGTCGCCTGTTGTGTTGATGGGGTATCCTAAATTAACGGGAACAGTTGACGTTGCATCTTCTATATTAATGGTAGTATAAAAAACATCAAAACCACCCATTGTATTGTGTCCCTCTGATGCAAAATACAGAGTAGAGCCATCGGGATGAAAATAAGGACCAATATCGTCGTATTCCGTATTTACATTGGGCCCGAGATTAAATGCTTCGCCCCATTCGCCATTCGGAAGTTTTTTTGAAATAAAAAGATCAAAGCCTCCGTATCCTTCAGGCCTGTCTGATGAAAAAAATAGAAAATTCCCGTCAGGAGACATAGACGCACCTTTCTCATTATATTTAGAATTTACAAACTCACCTAATGTTTGAGGTTCAGACCATGCTCCCATGCCAAGTTGTCTGCTGCTGTAAATATTCCCATCATCTTTGTAAATGAAAATTTCAGTACCATCAAGCGATGCCCCGCACACAGCATCGTGCAGGTTTGTATTAATATTAGGACTAATAGGCTTTGCTTCGTCCCATTTGCCTTCAGAATTTTTTGTGCTGAAATAAATATCTTCATAATAATTCCCATCTTCGGTTTGCTTATCTCCGGTACTGCCTTCTCTTTTTGATGTAAAGAAAAGAACGGTTTCATCTGCATTAACAAAAGGACTGTATTCAGGAAAAGCTGAATTGATTGATTTTCCAAGATTTTCAACTTGCATCGAAATAGACTTTTTGGTCAGTTCTATGGCATTATTACATATCTCTTTTTGCCTCTCCGTTTTTTCAATAAGGCTGTCCCTGTCGGCAAGCTCTGTTATTTTATCAAGATATCCTTCGTAAACCTTTAAAGCATCCTTAAATTTGTAATTGATGTGAAAAGCGTTTCCAAGGTAAAAAAATGCGTCAACAAAAGCTCGTCTTTCTTTAGGAGAGCGAGCCTGTGCATTAATATCCGTATTTCTTACAGCTTTTTCAAGATATTCAATGGCTTTTTCTTTTTCATGCGCAGAGTAAATATAGCATAAGCCTATTCGTTGCTGTAAGTTTGCATTATCCGAATCAAGTTTTAAAAGTTTCAGAAAAATGGGAAGCGCAGCATTGTAGTTATTGTCGTCAAGATATTCGTCTGCAGTTACAAAATCTGCATCAAATGCTTTTTGTGTCTTTTTATCAAGTTTTTGAGAAAATACAAAGTTGCAACAGAATAGTAATGAAATTAGGGCAATTGCTGTTTTCATATATTTTAAGATTATATTTCACAAAAATAATAAAAGAATGATTACTTCAAAATGAGTTGTATTTATTCGAAAGTGTTCGTGTTTAATGCCATAGAGCATTGTATCGTCAATCAATTGATGTTTTACATTCTTGAAAAGCTTTTCTTTAGCGATTATTCTCATTACAATAGCCTTGTATCCCCCTGTTTATGGGCAAAACAGTCTGCTGTTATTAACAAAAAGCCCTATTTATTAACAATTGATATATTTTTTATTCTACAATTGAGATACACCAAGGGAATGAGGTATATTTGTATCATTATAAATAATATTTTATTAACCTCAAAATTCATTAATTATGAACAAAGCAGAATTAATTGATTCTATTGCTAAAAAAGCAGAATTGACAAAAGCTCAGGCTAAAAAAGCCTTAGACGCTTTCATTGAATCTACTCATGATGCTCTAAAGAGCAAAAAAGACGGTCGCGTAGCTTTAGTAGGTTTTGGTTCTTTCCGCGTAGCTAAAAGAGCTGCAAGAACTGGAAGAAATCCTAAAACAAAAGCTCCTATTAAAATTGCTGCAAAACAAGTAGTAAGATTCAAAGCTGGTAGTGACTTGTCAAAAGCTGTTAACAAGTAATATCTGCTCAATGCACAAAAGGGGGAGGGACGTTGTTTCTCCCCTTTTTTTTGCTCTTATATCCAAAAATAATGGAATTTGTTAATTGCTTAAGTTGAATATTGTTTCAAGTTACAGGTTGACTTCAACCTGCAACCTGCAACCTGCAACAAAACATACTCCACTAAAAATGTAGAATTGAAAACTATTTGTACGTAGTATAATTTTTCCTGTAAGGCTTATCCCTTCTTAGACTTCCCTGATTGTTGTTTCTGTTTCGCGCAGAGGATCTTTTTTCAATAACCAATTCATGCTGCCCTGCTATTAACGGGAAGGGATGTTCATCCATTATTGGAATTTTCATAGATATCAACCTCTGAATGTCGCGCAAAAATTCTTTTTCTTCTTCATCACAGAATGAAAGTGCAATGCCACTCAAACCTGCTCTCCCTGTACGTCCTATGCGGTGTACGTAGGTTTCGGGGATATTAGGGATTTCATAATTTATAACATGCGATAATTCGTCAATATCAATGCCCCTTGCCGCAATATCTGTAGCTACAAGCACTCTTGTTTTTTTTGCTTTGAAATTTGTAAGTGCACGCTGTCTTGCATTTTGCGATTTATTTCCATGAATGGCTTCTGCCGAAATGTGTTCTTTTTCAAGATATCGTACAACTTTGTCTGCTCCATGTTTTGTGCGGGTAAACACTAAAGCCGATAAAACAGATTTATCTTTTAAAATATGTGAGAGCAAAGCATTTTTATCTTTTTTATCTACAAAATAAATTGCCTGATCAATTACATCTACTGTTGAAGATACGGGTGTTACAGCAATCATTATGGGGTCAATCAGGATTGTATCTGCAAGCTTAACAATTTCAGGTGGCATGGTAGCAGAGAAAAGCAACGTCTGCCTTTTTTTTGGTATCTGCGCGATTACTTTTTTAACATCATGAATAAAACCCATATCAAGCATGCGGTCTGCTTCATCGAGCACAAAAATTTTCAGGTTATGCAGATGAATAAATTTCTGACTGATCAAATCGAGTAATCTGCCCGGTGTTGCAATAAGAATATCTACGCCTGCTTTCAGTGCTTCGGTTTGCGAATACTGTGTTACACCGCCAAAAATAACGGTGTGTTTCAAACCTGTATATTTTCCATACGCTGAAAAGCTTTCTCCGATTTGAATTGCCAGTTCGCGGGTAGGCGTTAATATCAGATTTCGGATGCTTCGCGCATTTCTTACAGTATTTGATTCTGCTTTTAAAATCTGAAGAATAGGTATAGCGAATGCGGCAGTTTTGCCTGTGCCTGTTTGCGCACAGCCTATAATATCATTTCTTTTTAAAATAATGGGAATGGATTGTTCCTGAACTGGTGTGGGATGTGTGTATCCTTCTTCTTTTAAGGCCTTCAGAATAGGCTCAATAATTTCTAAATTTTCAAATGTCATTAAAAAATAAATTAAATAAATAAAAACTGCAAGTGTGAAATAAATTATGTCAGGGTCTGATGGAATAAAGCCATGGTACAGGCACTATGATAAATTTATAGCAGTATAAACTTTGCAAAGATAATAATTTTTTTGGTTCTATATGATTTTGTGTGGGTAAATTAATATTGCATATAATTTTGCGATTGTATAGTAAATATATTACGGTGCGCTGCACCTTAACGTCTCATGGTTATTTATATTTTACAAATATTAAGCGGCTCTACCGCTTAATCAAAAATAGCAGCATAGCTGCGATAACATTATTAGTAATATTTATTGTGTTGTATTATAAAGGTGCAGAGCACCGAAATCTTTTTATAAATTTTCACCCACAGAATTTCATATAGAATCAATTTTTTCGTTGTTAGATATTTTATTTTTTCTTGGCTGAATAATCATCATGCAAGGCTTGTATTCTTTATTCATGAATTTTTTAACATGATTTTATCCACAAATTCTTCAACCCCTCAAATAATATTCCTCAAATTATTTTGCCTATATCCCAATTTTTTTTATTTTTATTTTTTAATATTATATTGGATTGGATTGAATTGGATTGTATATACGTTGCATGCTTCGACTCCGCTCAGCACAGGTGCAACGTATCCACATGCCACAATTCCACAATCCACTATACCAAAAACACCCAAACACACCAAACAATGAAAAATAAAATAACAATATTCCTTCTGTCATTCTGCCTGCTGGCTACATCCTTTCTCTCTTTTTCGCAAAAGATAATTAAAAAAGAGGCAGGCAATAATCCAAAAAGCATAAATGCAAAAGCTGCTGGATGCGCACCCGGAAGCGGTTCTGCCTATCTTGAAATTAACAATGTGCGGGCTCTGATACACACGGGTGGCGATATGTGGTGGGATCTTCAGGGCAGAGCAAAATATGAAATACCGAAAGGTTCGGGTAAAACAGCTCTTTTTGCAGGAGGTATATGGATAGGGGGGCTGGATGCAAACGGTCAGCTTAGGCTGGCAGCAATAAACTTTCGTGCAGGAGGTGTTGATTTCTGGCCGGGCCCTCTTATAACCGGTGGTGAAACGCAGGCTACTGTTGCGCAGGAAATTTGTATTAACTACGACAAAATGTTCAATATTAAGAAAAAAGAAGTTGAACAATTTCGTAACTGGTATAATGCCGATGCTGCTACGCGTTCTGCCAAATACCCTTCGTATGTGGTTCCTGAAATTATTCGAAACTGGCCCGCACATGGACCTGCCGGTTATGATTTCTATCTGGCTCCCTTTTTTGATAACAATAATGATGGTATTTATAATTATACGGATGGCGATTATCCCTATTATGACCTTGATAATTCTTTACCCTGCAAAACAGAACGCTCTGAAAAAAAATCACTGCTCAGGGGCGACCAGACTTTATGGTGGGTTTTTAATGATAAAGGCAACACGCATACCGAAACAAACAGCAACCCCATTGGTGTTGAAATAAGAGCGCAGGCTTTTGCCTATGCTACCAATGATGCGCTGAACGACATGACCTTTTACAATTATGAATTAATCAATCGTTCTGCTAATACATTATATCAAACTCATTTTACAATCTGGTCAGATGCAGACCTGGGTTATGCTTACGATGATTATGTAGGCTCTGATGTATCGCGGGGTTTGGGTTATGTTTACAATGGTAGCCCGGTAGATGGAAATGGTCAGCCTGAAGCTTATGGTGGACCCAATCCGCCACCACCTGCCGTGGGTATAGATTTTTTTGAAGGCCCTTATATGGATGCCGATGGAATGGATAATATTTCTAACCGTGATGAAAATGGTGTGCTGAAATGCGACAGCGGTTTCAGAATAAATACGATTACAGGGAAATACGAATATGCAGGTGCCGGAGATATGTTAAATGGAAATATCAATGGACAAAATTTTGGCGATAATATTTCAGACAATGAACGAATGGGAATGAGGAATTTTATACATTATAAAGGTGGAGCATGTAATGACATGTGCAATCCCTATTTAGCCCCGCATTATTATAACTACATGAGAGGTTTTTGGCAAGATGGCACTACGCTGAAATTCGGTGGAACCGGTCATGCTAATACAGGTATTGATGCGGATTTTCTTTTTCCCGGTAAATCGGATACCTGCAATTGGGGTACAGGGGGAATCGTACCGCCAGCTACCAATCCGGAATGGGGCTGGTCTGAAAAAGGTGAAGGCAACGCTCCCGATGATAAACGTTTTGTTATTTCTACGGGTCTTTTTACGCTAGAGCCCGGCGCTGTGAATGATGTAACATTAGGCGCAGTATGGGCGCGTGCGCCTTTTGGTAACGAGTGGGAATCTGTTAAATATTTGCAGCTTGCCGATGATTTGGCGCAGCGCCTGTTTGACGTTTGTTTCAAAAATATTGAAGGTACCAATGCGCCGGAATTACATATTGTTGAGATGGATAAACAAGTTCTTTTTCATATCTGGAACAAACCGGCTTCAAATAATTATATGGAGAATTTTCAACAAATGGATAAACGTATTATTTGCCCCTTGTCTGTTCCCGATTGTGATGCGTATTACAGGTTTCAGGGATATCAGGTATTTCAGTTGGCTGATAAATATTCTGGAATTTCAGACCTGTACGATACAACAAAAGCCCGCCTTGCCTTTCAGTGCGATGTTAAAGACGGGGTCTCAACTCTGGTAAATTATACATGGCATGAAAATATCAGCACGAATGCGCATATTGTTGAAGTGTGTGGGGCAGATTCAGGAATAAGACATTCATTCAGAATAACAAAAGATTTGTTCGGAGCCGGAGAGAAAAATTTAGTTAATTACAGAAAATATTATTTTGTTGCGATTGCTTATGCCTATAATAATTATCAGAAATATAATCAAAACGACCCTCTTGCTTTAACAGGTCAAAAACAAACTTATTTGCGCGGAATCCGAGGAGCCGAAGGGGATATTAAAATATTCGAAGTCATTCCGCATCTTAATGCTCCTGAAAACGGAGGTACTGACTATCCCGCGAATTATGGAGACGGCTTTGAAATTACTCAGCATGAAGGCTATGGAAACGGGCAAAATAATCTTGAACTTACGGAGGCTTCCATCAATGCGATTATGGCTGGTCCGCCATGGAAAACCAATAATCTCACATATCAGGCAAATCGGGGACCTATTAAAGTGAAAATAATAGACCCTTTGAATGTACCTGATGATACTTATATTATAAAGATGGATTCGATTTCCAATGAAAATTATTATGCTGACTCAATAGTTTCAGGTGTCGTGAATCCTTTATATGGATTGATTAAACAGGCAAAATGGTATATTCAAAATTCTAAAGGGGAAAAGATTTGGTCTGACCAGTGGATTACTGTTAATGATGAGAAAATATTTTTTAATTGGGGCATTTCAGTTCAAATAGAACAGGTAGGATATCCTCTTGCAAAAACGATAGCCGGGAATTATTATGAATTTGTGTATGGCACTTATATACTCGGGCCTGTTCTATCTAACGGAGTATTAGAATCTTCATTAACGACATCCGATGATTCAGTGAAATGGCTGAATTTTTTACCGGATCAGGATGGAAACAGTTTAATTTCAAATGCAGATAATGTGAACCCCTTTAACTGGATACGTTCAGGTTCATCGCTTGACGGAACGGTTCCAAAAAATAATGATGAGCATTATATTGTAGGTGTAGCTCCAAATGATGGTAAAGTTTTCTGGGATCCATCACAGAATTATGAAAAAATTCTCGAAGGAACATGGGCTCCCTATAAATTAGCTTCCAAATATAAAGATGGTCTTCAGAATATGAATTCAACTCCGTTTATGAACGAGGGCACTCTTATGGCAGGACTGAACAGTGTTGATATTGTTATCACGCCCGATAAATCAAAATGGACTCGTTGTCCGGTTATTGAAATGGGAGAGGACACTGCCTTAACTATCGGAGATGCCTGGAAATTTGCACTTAGAAAAAGCCCTTCTGTAGACAGAGAAGGTAAAACAGGTACGGATGAAGCTACAGCAAATGGAACACAGCCAACCGGAATGGGTTATTTCCCCGGCTATGTGATAGATGTAGAAACAGGAGAACGTCTGAATATGATGTTTGGCGAAGATTCATGGCTTGTTGGAGAAAGGGGGCATGATATGATGTTTAATCCTACTTCTAATCTTATCTCCAGTCTCGGTAATGTTCTTTTTGCCGGGAAGCATTATATCTACATTCTTGGCAGGGTTCAATTTTTTAAAGATAACACCACTGTGATGGAAACGAATATGAATACGATTGGTAATTATGATGAGGGATTGAAGGCATATACCATTCTTTCTTCAACAAACACAATAGTGAAAAGACGTTTTTGGGGTTGTCCGATGTGGTGTTCTATACCCTACTTAACGGAAGGTTATGATTTCAAAGATGGAAATATTCCATTGACTGAAATTAACATTAAATTAAGGGTTGCAAAACCTTATAGAAAAGGCACAGGTGGCTATTTTGTAACTAATCCTCAGAACAATAATTTTCCCTATTATTCTTTCTAACGTTTCGGACTTCGTAATATTCTGATTATTAACAACATAATGTTAATAAATACTTAAAAAAAGGTTGCATATTTCGATGTAATTTATTTATTTTGAAATAGTTACAGACGAAATTCACAAATC